>Ga0181522_10000024_pt1 | contig 122836 bp, 115 predicted proteins | sample PEATcosm2014_Bin_27_FD_121103 | JGI IMG/M metagenome (GOLD analysis project Ga0181522, IMG submission 121103) | Peatland microbial communities from MTU Mesocosm Facility, Houghton, MI, USA - PEATcosm2014_Bin05_10_metaG | ecosystem: Environmental > Terrestrial > Soil > Wetlands > Peat | place...
GTCGGCGGGAGCCGGCGCGATCGACGCGGCCGGCGCGTTCTGCGCAAAACTTGCACTCGGGATGGCCATCGATGCCATCGCTCCGGTCAGCAGCAAATCCCTGCGGTTGAAATTGAGGCCCATGGTCAGCTCCTATTGTCATCTCACCCCGGATGAATGGAGCAGCCCCGCAATGCAACGGCCTTGATTTAGGTCAAAGCCAGCCACTTAGCCCCAACAGGCCGCCGCACAGGAACATCCACAGCGGATTGACGCGCGTGGCATGGGCGAACGCGGCGGTCGCTGCGGTGATGAGGCCGGCATAGATCGTGTGGTCGGCCGAGCGCGCCAACACGAAGGCGCTCGCCGCAATCAGCCCGATCGAGAGCGGCACCATGCCGGCCTGGATCGCGATCCGCCAGCGCGCCTCCTTGAAGCGGTCCCAGACCCGCGCCACCAGAAACGCCAGCATGCAGGTCGGTCCGCACATCGCGGCGGTCGCGACCGCGCCGCCGGCAAAGCCCGCGACGTGGTAGCCGATCAGCGCGACGATAATGACGTTCGGCCCCGGCGACATCTGCGCGATCGCGTACATGTCGGCGAACTGGCGGTCGTTCATCCAATGCATCAGCTCGACCGCAACGCGGTGCATTTCCGGGATCGCCGCATTGGCGCCGCCGACCGCGAACAGCGACAGCAGCGCGAAATAGCCGGCGAGCGAGGTAAGCGGGTGATCGTTCATCGCTTGAACCACGCCAGGGCGACGCTGAACGGCGCCAGTCCCAGGAACACGTAAGGCAGCGGCCAATGCATGAGGGCGACGCCGGTAAAGGCGAGGATCGCGAACATCGGCGCCGAATCCCAGCGCTTGAGAAACATCGGCGCAGCCATCTTGATGACCACCGCGATTAACAGGCCGACGGCCGCAGCGGTGACGCCGGTAAGAATCCGGCTCAACGTCGCAACCCCGCCGTACCGCTCGTACAAAATCGCCAGCACGGTGACGATCATCAGCGGCGGCCCGAGCAGGCCTGCGAGCGCCACCGCGGCGCCAGCCGGACCGCCGAAGCGCGAGCCGAACACCACCGAAAAATTGATCACGTTCGGGCCGGGCAGAAATTGCGACAGCGCGAAGGTCTCGTTGAATTCCTCCGCGGTCATCCAGCGCTTCTTCTCGACGATGGCGCGGCGCGCCCACGGCAACGCGCCGCCGAAGCCGGAGATCGACACCAGCGCGAAGGCGAGAAACAGTTCGGTGAGCGAAGGCTGGACGGCAACGGGCGGGGAATCGGACATCGCCAAAGGATTACATCGCGATGGCGCGGGCGACTAGGCGGCTTGCTGCGGCGCCATGATGCGTTGCGGGAATGCCTCTTGCCGGGCGCCCACCGGCACTGGCGCGGTGGAGGAAATGCTGGTTTCATCTGCCTTTCCCGGGAGGATCAAAATGCGTTTCAACAAAACGGCAATCGCCCTGTGCGCCGCGCTGGCGGCCACAACCGGCGCCCGCGCCGAGGTGAGCGAAATCACCATCGCCCAACAATACGGCGTGAGCTTTCTGCCGTTGATGGTGATGGAGAATCAGGCGCTGGTCGAGAAACACGCCGCGCAGCTGGGCCTGCCCGGCATTACCGTGAAATGGCAGAAGGTGGCCGGCCCGAGCGTCATGAATGACGGGCTGATCTCGGGAGCCCTGCACTTTGCCGCGCAAGGCGCGCCGTCGCTGATCACGCTGTGGTCCAAGACCAATGGTCAGATCAAGGCTGCCGCCGCGATGACGACCTATCCGCTCTATCTCGTCACCCGCGATCCGGCCGTCAAAAAACTCTCCGACTTCAGCGACAAGGATAAAATCGCGGTCCCCTCGGTCAAGATTTCGACCCAGGCGATCATGCTGCAGATGGCCGCGGCCAAGGAATTCGGCGAGAAGGAATACGCCAAGCTCGATCCGCTGACGATTTCGCTGTCGCACCCGGATGCTACGCTCGCCTTTCTCGGCAACACCGCCGGCGTGAATACGCATTTTTCGACGTCGCCATTCTACGAACAGGAAATAAAGGTGCCGGGCGCGCACCTGATAACGACCAGCTACAAAATTCTCGGCGGCCCTGCGACCGCGCTGGTGTTGACGACGAGCGCGAAATTCCGCGAGGCCAATCCCAAGGCCTATAAGGCGACCTACGACGCGCTCAGCGAAGCGATCAACATCATCAACAAGGACAAGCGCGCCGCCGCACAGCTCTATCTCGATGTCGCTCACGATACGAAATCGTCGCTCGACGAGGTCGTCGCCATGATCAGCGACAAGGATTACGCCTTCACGCTGAAGTCGGACAAGGTGTTCGCGACCGCGCAATTCATGGCCAAGATCGGCTCGATCAAGCAATCGCCCACCGCGATCGGCGATCTGTTCTTTCCGGAAAACGCCGCGCAGAAGGGCGATTGAGGTCGTTCGCTTGGTAACATTCCGCATCGGCACCGGCGCCGGCTTCTCCTCCGACCGGCTCGACCCGGCGGTCGATCTGGTGGAGCGCGGCAAGCTCGATGCCGTCGTGCTGGAATGTCTGGGCGAGCGCACCGTCGCCTTCGCGCACCGCGACCGCATGGCCGATCCGGCGCGCGGCTACAATTCCCATCTCGAACGCCGCATGCGCGCGCTGCTGCCGGCCTGCCGCAAGGCCGGCACCGTCATGATCACGAATATGGGCGCCGCCAATCCGCGCGCCGCCGCCTTGCGCACGCAGGCAATCGCGCGTGAATTGGACTTGAAGGGGCTGAAGGTCGCGTGCATCGAAGGCGACGACGTATCGGCCTTGCTCCCGGCCAACCAACCGTTCATGGACGAACCCGGCACGCTTGCCGATATCGACATGCCGGTGGTCGGCATGAATGCCTATCTCGGCGCCGAGGCGATTACGCCCGCGCTCAAGGCCGGCGCCGACGTGATCATCGGCGGCAGGCTCGCCGACCCGTCGATGTTTCTGGCGCCGCTCGCCCACCGCTTCGGCTGGGATGCGACCGACATGCCGCGCATGGGCGCCGGCACGCTGGTCGGGCACCTGCTGGAATGCGGCATGCAGGTGACCGGCGGCTATTTCGCCGATCCGGGCGTCAAGGACGTTTCTAATCTGGCGCGGTGCGGCTATCCGATCGCCGAGGTGCAATCGGATGGCAGCGCCATCATCACCAAGCTCGGCGGCACCGGCGGCTGCGTCAGCACGCAGACGGTGAAAGAGCAGCTTCTCTATGAAGTGCACGATCCGGCGCGCTATCTTACGCCCGATGTGACCGCCGATTTCAGCCGCGTCGCTATCGCGGCAGCGGGCGAAGACCGCGTCAAGGTCTCGAACGCCGGCGGCAGCAAGCGGCCCGACATGCTGAAAGTCACGGTCGGCTTCGACGGCGGCTTCCAGGGTGAAGCCGGCGTGAGTTACGCCGGCCCGGCGGCGCAGGAACGCGGGCATCTCGCCGCCGAGATCGTCGTCGAGCGGATGGCGCGCGTGCACGGCGTCAAATCCGATCTGCGCGCCGACCTGATCGGCGTCAGCTCGCTGTTTGCCACCGCCGGCATCCATGCCGCCGACGCGCAGGATGTCCGGCTGCATGTGACGCTGCGCTCGCGAGCCAAGGAACACGCCGAGCTTATGCTGTGGGAAGTAGAATCGCTGCTGTGTTGCGGCCCGGCCGGCGGCGGCGGCTATCGCGGCGCGATCACGCCCTGCGTCATGACGAAATCGGTCCTGATTGCGCGCGAGCGCATCGAGCCAACCCTGGACATCTTGACCGCATGAACGCGCCGCGCCGAAACGCCCGCCGCATCGTCCGCGATATCGCGCACGCGCGCGCCGGCGACAAAGGCAATACCTCGAATGTGAATGTCTGGGCCTATGACGCCGCCGATTTCGATTTGCTCAAGAAAATACTGACGGCGGAGCGCATCAAACAGACCTTCCCTTACCTCATCCGCGGCAAGGTCGAGCGCTACGAAATGCCCGAGCTCCACGGCCTCAACTTCGTGATGCACGACGCGCTCGAAGGCGGCGTCAACGCCTCGCTCAACCTCGATTCGCACGGCAAGTCGTGGAGCTACCTGTTTCTCGGGCTCGAACTCGACGGTGCCGACCAAGAGTCGTAATCTGAGAAGTCCTGGAGACCGCCATGCGACGACGCGATGTTCTGACGCTGCTTGGCACAGCGGCCGCCTGGCCGCTGGCCGCGCGCGCCCAGCAGCCGGCGGCTGATTTTCCCAACCGTCCGATCACGCTGATCGTGCCTTACGCGCCCGGCGGCGGGAACGATGTGCTGGCGCGCAGCGTTGCCGAACCCATGAGCAAAATCCTAGGCCAGCAGGTCGTGATCGAAAATCACGGCGGCGCCGGCGGCGCGCTCGGCACGCGCCAGGTCGCCAAATCCGTGCCCGACGGCTACACGCTCGGGCTCGGCGGCACCGGCACGCTGGCGATCGACCCGACGCTTTATCCCAATGTCGGCTACGACCCGCGCAAGGACTTCGCGCCGGTCGGCCTGATCGCCACCAGCCCGCTCGTCATCTTGGTCAACCCGGATTTACCGGCGCGCAACGTGCAGGAACTGATCGCGCTCGCCAAGGCGCAGCCGGGCAAGCTCAATTACGCCTCGGCCGGCAAAGGCAGCGGCATTCATCTCGGCACCGTGCTGTTCGCCGAGACCGCCGGCATCGACATCACGCATATTCCCTATAAAGGCACAGGGCCCGCGCTCACCGATCTGCTCGGCAATCATGTGTCGATCTATTTCTCGTCGCTGCCGCCGGCCATCGGGCTGGTCAAAGAAGGAAAATTGCGCGCGCTCGGCGTCACCGGCCTGACGCGCTCGCCGATTTTTCCCGATGTGCCGACCGTCGCCGAGCAAGGCTTGCCCGGCTTCGAGGCGGTGCTGCACTATGGCATTGTCGCCCCGGCCGGCACGCCGCGCCCGGTCATCGACAAACTCAACGCCGCGCTGCGCCAGGCGCTCGGCACCGAGGAAGTGCACAAGCGCATCGCCACCGAAGGCGCCGAGCCGCTCTCGACCACGCCGGACGAATATGCCGCCGATATCGACCGCGAGGAAACCAAATGGTCGGCGCTGGTGAAGAAGGCCGGCACCAAGGCCGAATGAATCAACCGATTTTTTAAGGACCATCCAATGCGCATGTTCAATATCATTCCAGTCATCGCCATCGCCGCCCTGCTCACAAGCTGCGGCCAGCCGACACCCGGCGCGCAAGGTCCCAAGGGCGATCCGGGCCCAAAAGGCGACACCGGCGCGGCCGGCCCGATCGGACCTCCCGGCGTACAAGGCCTGCAAGGACCGCCTGGCGCTCCCGGCGCCTCGTCGCAGTTCCGCCTGGTCCGCACCCAATGCATCAGCGCCGCAGCGTGCACGGCGGCGTGCCGTGACGACGAAATCGTCATCGTTGCATTTTGCGGCACGCAACGCGCACCGGCGACTTATTTGACCGAGCGCTCGGTTTCCTGCGGCACCAATCCCGATCCGAGTAACGGACCGCTGATCGCGGTTTGCGGGAAATAGCGGGGCGCAGGTCCGCCGGATTACTCCAGCTTTGTGATGTTGGCGGCCTTGATGACCTTTGCCCAACGGGCGATTTCTTCGCCGATATAGGTCTTGGCCGCTTGCGTCGAGCCACCGATCGGCTCGGCTGACAATTTGGCGAAGCGCTCTTTTGCCTCGGGCGCGCGGAGCACTTCATTGATATCGGAATTGATTTTTTCAACCACCGCCTTCGGCGTCTTAGGTGGCGCCGCGATAGCGTACCATGCTGACGACTCGAAGCCCGGGAGAGTCTCGGCCACCGTCGGCACGTCCGGAAGCGACGCCAACCGTTTCGCGGTCGCGGTGGCAATGAGCTTCAGCTTGCCGGCGCGCACCTGCGCGAGCGTGACTCCAAGGTTATCGAACATAAAGTCGATATCGCCCGCCATCAGCGCCTGCATCGCCGGCGCCGAGCCACGATAGGGCACATTCTGCGCCTTGACCTGCGCCATCATCTGGAACATTTCCAGCGTCAGATGCGAGGTGGTGCCGTTGCCCTGTGTGCCGCAGTTCGCCTTCATCGGGTTGGCCTTCAGGTAAGCGATGAATTCGGCCACCGTGTTGGCCTTGATTTTCTCCGGATTGACCAGGAGCGCATTCGGGATTAGCGCCATAATCACAATCGGCTCGAATGCGAGCGGATCGAAATTGAGCTTGGCGTAAAGATTCTGGTTGATGGCGAACGGCGGGGGTGGCGCCGAGAACAGAGTGTAGCCGTCGGGCGGCGCATCGTAGGCCGCGGCGGCGCCGGTATTGCCGCCAGCACCGGAAATATTTTCGATTACAACCGGCTGGCCCCATTTCTTCGACAAGAACTCAGCGACGATGCGCGGCAGCACGTCGGCCGAACCGCCCGCCGGGAAAGGCACGATGATCTTGACGGTGCGGTCCGGAAAACCTTGCGCCGATGCGCGATCAGCGCTCGCAAAGAGCGCCATCGCAATGAGCAACGCCGACGCGAGCGTTGCGCATAAAAAGGTCAGCCCTTTGTTTATATGTTTTTTATTGCATTGCGGCATTTGAATCCCCCAGAAGCCCGCTCCCTGCCAATCAGCGTCCCCGAAGGGGCCACGAAAATCAAATGCTAATGTGCGGGAGCGAAAGTCGGAACTTCCGCTAGCCCCGCAGAGTTGTCGCCGAACGGGGAGAAACATGACCAAAGCAGCCACCAGTCCAACCAGCCGCCAGATTTACAAAGTCGCCCTCGCCAGCATCGTCGGCTCCGTCATCGAGCAATACGACTTCCTGATCACCGGCGTGATCGCGGCTACCATCTGGGGCGAAATTTTCTTCAAGCTGCCGGGGCTTGCCTCCGTCGCCGCGGCGATCAGCGTCTACGGCCTCGGCATCATCATCCGTCCGGTCGGCGCTTATATTTTCGGCCATATCGCAGACCGCCGCGGCCGCAAGGACGCGCTGGTTTACGCGCTGGTGCTGATGGGTGTCAGCACATTGGGCATCGGCCTGACGCCTGCCTATGACAGCGTCGGGGTCGCCGCGCCGGTGTTGCTGATCTGCTTCCGGCTGTTGCAAGGCATCAGCTTCGGCGCCGAGTTCGGCACCGCGGCGACCTGGGTCGTAGAACAGGCGGCGCACTCGAAGCATCGCGCCTTCTGGGGCGCATGGGTCGGATTCGCAATCCCGATCGGGCTGCTGCTCGGATTCGGGTCAGTGATCTTCACAAAATCGCTGATGACGCCGGAACATTTCACGGCCTGGGGCTGGCGCATCCTGTTCGTCGTCGGCTTCCTGGTTGCGATCGTCGGCCTCTTCATCCGCACGCGCACCGAGGACTCATTCGTGTTCAATCGGCACAGGGCGAACGGCGAAATTCTTGCCAGTCCCGCCAGCCAGGTCTGGCGCGAGATGCCTGGCACCATCCTGCGCACCTCGCTGGTCAATGCCATGTTCGGCGGTGCGTTCTTTCTCTACTTCGTGTTCGGCACCAGCTACATGAAGGCGGTCGGCTTTACCGGATCGACGCCGGAATATATCGGGCTGATCGCAGCCGCCTTCATGCTGGTGTTCATGATTATCGGCTCGCTGCTCGCCGACATGATCAACCGCCGCACCATCCTGTTGATCGCCGCGATCGTATTCCTGGTTTTCGCGATTCCATATTTCTACATGGTCAACACCGGCAGCTTCCTGTTAGCGGCCATCGCAGAGGTGATCGGCTTCGGCTTTGTGTTCGGCTTCGGCTACGGCGCGATCCCGACTTTCTACACGGAGAATTTCCCGACCCGCTATCGCGCCTCGGGCGCCAGCGCCGCCTATCAAATCGCGCAGGTCTATGGCGGCGGCCTGATCCCTATTGTCGCCGGCCTGATCCTGAAGTCCTACGGCATTCACGAGGCCTACATTTATATCGGCGGGCTGGTGATGATCTACGGGCTGCTCGCGATCTACGCGATCGTCGTCACGCCGGAAACCAAGGGTGCCAATCTCGAGAGCTAGCGCCCACCACGTTTCAGCTCGTTGAATATCTCGTCATTGTGCTGACCGAGCGTCGGCGGCGGTGCGTCGATGCGCGGACCGCCATGCGCGAAGGTGAAGGCCGCGAGCGGCACGCCGAAACCGCCCTCGATTCCGGCGCCGCCCGGATGACGATGGATGATGCCGCGGCTCGCCAATTGCGGATCGGCGGCGGCCTCGCCCATCGTGCGCACGCGCGCCGCCGGCACGTGGCGAGCCTGCAGGAAGGTCTCCCACCCGTCGGCGCTGCGCGTCATCATGATCTCGGTGAGCAGCGCGGTCTCGCGCGCGCGGTCGGCGTCGCGCTCCTCGTTGGTTTTCTTGGTCATGTCGGGCCGCTCCAGCGCCGTCCATAACCGGCGCTGCTGGCGCAAATTGCTGGCGCCCAGCATCACCATGCCGTCTTTGGTGGCGTAGGCGCTGTTGGTGGCGTGCGAATGGCGGTTGCCGCTCGGCTTGGGGTGCACGCCGTTGCGCAGGTAGCCGGTCAAGTGCGAGCTCATCAGGATCATCGCCACGTCGAGCATCGCCATGTCGATGCGCTGGCCCTTGCCGGTGCGTTCGCGCTGATAGAGCGCCGACGATAATGCAAACGCGCCGGTCATGCCGGTGGCGTAATCGATCGCCGGCGAGCCGAACTTGATCGGGTTGACCTCCGGCGTACCGGTCATCGCCATAATACCGGAGGTGGCCTGGATCACATGGTCGTATGCGGTCTGCGTTCCGCGCGGGCCGTTCTGCCCGAACGCCGAGAACGATGCGTAGATCAGCCGCGGATTGATCGCGGCAAGCGCCTCGTAGCCCAGACCCAGCGCCTCGAACGCGCCCGGCCGATAGTTCTCCACGAACACGTCGGCGGTCGCGACCAGCCTTTTCAGAATTTCGCAGTCCTTCTCCTGCTTGAGGTCGAGCGTGATCGAACGCTTGTTCGACGCCTGCGTCAGGAACGCGGTGCCCATGTTGCGGCGATTGAGTTCCTTGTCGGTGCCGACGCCGCGGCTCTGGTCGGGGTCGTCGGGGTGCTCGACCTTGATGACGTCGGCACCCAGCACCGCGAGCTGATAGGCCGCGAACGGCCCGGCCAGCACATGGGTGATGTCGATCACCCGGATTCCCTCGAACGGTCGCATCGCGCTCTCCTTACCGAATTCACATCGCTCGAACGATCGGCTCGAGACCCTTGGCCTTGTACAGCGCCGCCGCCGACGGCGCCGCCAGCGCCTCGATGAAAGCTTTCGCCGCGTCACGATGCTTCGACGCCGTGGCGACGCCGGCCGCGAAAACCGTATAGACCTGGAGCTCGGCCGGAAACGGTCCGACAAAATCCGCGCCCTTGACCGGCACCAGTTCCGGCACCTGCTGGATGGCCAGTTCCCCCTCGCCGCGCGCGACCAGTTCGGCGATGCGGCCGGCCGGGCCGACGATGATCTTGCCGCGCATTGCCCCGGTTATGCCGAGCCGCTCAAGCAGCGCCTCGAAGGATTTGCCGCTAGCGCCGTCTTTGGACCGCACCACGGACTTCGCGTTCAGTAGCGCGTGCTTGAACGCCTCGACCGTGCCGATATCGGGCTTGGCCGCCCCCTGCCGCACCGACACGCCCAGTCCGCAGCGGGCGAGATCGGCGCTACCCTCGCGCAGGATCACGCCCTGCGCCGCCAGTTCATCGACCGCCGGCCGTGTGATGATCGCGACATCGAACGCCGCGCCGACATCGATCTCGCGCCTGATCGCCGCGGTCGGGTTGTAGCTGAACGACAACGCATGCCCGCTCGCCCGCTGGAAGGCGGGCGCGAGTTCGGCCAGCACCTCGACGACGGCGTGCGTGCTCAGAACTTTGATGTTGATCATCGGCACAACGTGCGAGCCTAGCGGAGAAACGCTGGCCCGATCAAACCTGTCGCCGCGCCGGCCCGGCACTTAAAGCTTAGCGCCGGCGGTCTTGATCACCTTGGCCCACTTCTCGGTCTCCTCGGCCAACAGCCGCCCGAAATCGGCCGGTGAGCCGCCCAACGGGATGCCGCCGGTATCGGCGAAATGCGCCTTCACCGCCGGATCGGCGAGCGTCGCATTGATCTCGGCGTTGAGCCGCTCGATGATGTCCGCCGGCGTGTTGGCTGGCGCGCCGATGCCCGTCACCACGCTCGCCTCATAGCCCGGAACGGCATCGCTCAGGCTCGGGACGTCCGGCATCGCCATTGAGCGCGTCGACGTCGTCACCGCCAGCGCGCGCAGTTTGCCGGCCCGGATCGCTTCGATCGCGGCCGACATCGGCTCGAACATCATGTCCATCTGCCCTTCGGCCATATCTTTGATCGCGGGGCCGCCACCGGAGTACTGCACGATGCGCAGGTCGACCTCGGCCATGATGGTGAACAGCAGGCCGGACATATGCGGCGAGCTGCCTTTTCCGGTTGCCGCCATTCTGAGTTTTCCTGGAGAAGCTTTCGCTAAGGCGATGAATTCCGTGGCGGTTGTTGCTGGTACCGATACGTGCACCACCATGACCAGCGGCTCGCGCAAGATCGCGGCGACCGGCGCGATGTCGCGCAGGAAATTGAATTTCAGGTTTTCGCCGAGCGAGGCGCTGATCGCGTTGGCCGGCCCGACCAGCAACAGCGTGTAGCCATCGCCCGGCGCGCGCACGACCGCCTCGGTGGCGGTGTTGCTGGAAGCGCCGGGCTTGTCCTCGACCACGATCGGCTGGCCCAGCCGCACTGAGAGCCACTGCGCCATCAGGCGCGCCAGAATGTCGTTCGGACCGCCGGCCGGAAAGCCAACGATGAGCTGGATGGGGCGGGACGGATATGTTTGCGCGTGGGCCATGGGCGGCAAGGACGGGAGAATGGCGGCTGCGCCTCCGAGACGTAGAAAGTGGCGGCGGGCAATATTCATGATGTGAAGTTTCCTCGCCTGGATGCTGACATTGTCGGGCTTGACCCGCCAATCAAAAACCCTCGCGTCATGGCTTTTTTGCATGGCGCGATAGGAACTATTTCCCAGAAAACACGCCTTCTTTCGTCAACCTTTAGGGCCTATATTCATCGGTGCCGGAGCAATCCGGCTATGGCGATAAACGGCCGTTGTAATAAACCTTTCGGACCCGGGGGCAGTACCCGGCGCCTCCACCAAAGCCCAGCGGGGCTGGGCTTCGGCGGGGGCGAAATAGGATCGACGAGGGCGTAAAGAACGGACTTTTGCTCGGCATGGTTCCGCCGTTATCGGGCCAAATCGTAGTTGCAAACGACAACTATGCTCCGGTTGCTCAGGCCGCGTAAGCGGTTTGAAAAACCAGAACTGAAGCCCTAGCGGGTTAAGCTCCGTTAGGCGGGGTCCGGAGGCACCTGGCAACAGAAGCCTCCACTTTCATGTCCATTTTCCCGATTCATGCGGTAGCATCCGGCCCGAATCTGCTAACCGCAGCCTGTGACCCGCGCATGACCGACCACTTCCGCTACGATCTCCTGACCCAGCAGGCGCTGCGCGGCGTGGTGCGCAACGTGCTCGGCGAGGTCGTCAAGAAGAAGGTCCTGCCGGGCGACCATCATTTCTACATTTCCTTCGACACCAACGCCGATGGCGTGCGGATGTCGGACCGGCTGCGCGCGCAATATCCCGAGCAGATGACCATCATCCTGCAACACCAGTTCTGGGATCTGGTGGTGAACGAGCGCGGCTTCGAAGTCGGCCTGTCGTTCGGCGGCATCCCGGAAAAGCTCGGCATTCCGTTCGAGGCGATCAACGGCTTTTTCGATCCCTCGGTGCAGTTCGGCCTGCAATTCGAGGAGGTCGTCGAGGGCCAGGACCGCCAGGCGCCAGCCAATGTTGGCGACAAGCCGGCCAAGAAAAAACGCGCCGCCCCGCCCGCCATGGTCGCGCCGGCGGCCAAGATCAGCCCGCCGGCCAAGGCGGCGCAGCCTGAGCCAAAATCCGAGACGCCCGAGCAGCCGCTGGACGATCTCCCGGGCAGAGGCGGCGGCCAGGTGGTCCGCCTCGACCGCTTCCGCAAGAAGAAATAGCCGCGCCGTCCTTTCGCCGGTCCGGCCGCGGGCTTACATTCGATCATGGCCAAGAAGCCCGGCAAAACCCGTACCGAAAGCGACGCCTTCGGGCCGCTCGAAATCCCCGCCGACAAATTGTGGGGCGCGCAGACCGAACGCTCGTTGCATAATTTCCGCATCGGCTCGGAACGCATGCCGATCGAGATCGTGCGCGCGCTCGGCCTGATCAAGCGCGCCGCGGCCGAGGTCAATTGCGATCTTGGGAGCCTCGATGCCAGGCGCGCTAAGGCCATCATCGCGGTGGCGCAGGACATCGCCGACGGCAAGCTGGACGACCATTTTCCGCTGCTGGTGTGGCAGACCGGCTCCGGCACCCAGACCAACATGAACGTCAACGAAGTGATCGCCAACGTCGCCAATGTCGCGCTCGGCGGCGGGCTCGGCGCGAAAAAGCCGGTGCATCCGAACGATCACGTCAACATGAGCCAGTCGTCCAACGACTCGATCCCGACCGCCATGCATATTGCCGCGGCGCTTGAGATTACCGGCCACCTGTTGCCGGCGCTCAGGCTGCTGCAGAAAGCGCTCGACAAGAAGACCAAGGAATTCGCCAAGATCGTCAAGATCGGGCGCACCCACACCATGGACGCGACGCCGCTCACCTTGGGTCAGGAATTCTCCGGCTATGCCGCGCAGGTGAAATCCGCGGCCGCACGGCTGGCGCTGGCGCAACGCGAACTTTATCCTCTCGCTCAAGGTGGCACGGCGGTCGGAACGGGTTTGAATTCCAAGCCGCAATTCGCCAAGGCTGTCGCCAAGCGCATCGCCATGCTGACGAAGCTGCCGTTCGTTTCTGCACCCAACAAATTCGAGCACATGGCCGGCCACGACGCCTATGTGTTCGTGCACGGCGCGCTTTCCGCCGCCGCCACCGCGCTGTTCAAGATCGCCAACGATATCCGCCTGCTCGGCTCCGGCCCGCGCTCGGGGCTCGGCGAACTGATCCTGCCGAGCAACGAACTCGGCTCCTCAATCATGCCGGGCAAGACCAACCCGACCCAAAGCGAGGCGCTCACCATGGTGTGCTGCCAGGTGTTCGGCAATCAAACCACCATCAGCCTCGCCGGCAGCCAGGGCCATTTCGAGCTCAACGTCTACAAGCCGGTGCTGGCCTATTGCATGTTGCAATCGATCCGGCTGCTGGGTGACGCGGTCAATTCATTCACCGACAACTGCGTGACCGGCATCCGCGCCAACGAGCCGCGCATCCGCGAATTGATGCAGCGCTCGCTGATGCTGGTGACCGCGCTGTCGCCGCATATCGGCTACGACAAGGCCGCCCAGGTCGCCAAAGCGGCGCACGCCAATGGGACCACCTTGCGCGAGGAAGCGGTGCGGCTTGGATTCGTCAGCGGCAGGGAGTTCGATCACCTGGTGCGCCCGGAAAAAATGACCCGGACGAGATAAAGTTGGTGGAAATCCCGATGTCGCGCGAGGAAATAGCCGGAGGCTATACTCGGGGCAGGATCACGATGCCCCGAAACGCCGGGAGTATCCTGCTACTATTTTACTGAACAACTGTCTCAATTTTCATATGGCGATAGAATTTCGGCGGGGTCTAATGTTTGTCTGATGCCCAACACAAAGAGTAATTCTTGCCGGACTCCAAGATTTACATCACGATCACTGAGCGTCGAGTAAATATACCGTCGATAACTTATTGTATTTGTTCAAACTCGACCGTGCGATTTATTGCCATCAATTAGCTGTGTATTGAGTTTTTGCCCTCAATCCCTTCAAAGTAGTGTTTCGATCTTATGCAGTCGCCTGGGACCTTCCCGTGGCGACTCATTGCAGGTGTTTCGAAATTTTCCGGCGACGGTACAGGAGCTGATACGAGACCCCGAGGAAATATGTATCCGAATACCGCCGAGGCGCGACATGGCAGAACTGGTCAATCTTCGAACGGCCCGCAAGCGCGCCAAGCAACGGCAGGCCGCTGCATGCGCCGACGCCAATCGTCTTGTCCACGGTCAACCCAAGCACCTGCGTAAGCTCAGCACGGAGCAGCAAGCGAAGGCTGCCCGCAACCTCGATGCGCACCGTATCGACAAGGGGGACGGCCGATGAAGTCCCCGGTCGTCAAACGCTCGATCGTGATCGCAGGGCACAAGACCAGCGTCAGCCTGGAAGACGCGTTCTGGAACTGCCTGAAGGAAATCGCCAGCAGCCGCGACCTCACGCTGTCGGATCTGGTGGCTTCGATCGACACCGATCGCCGCGTCGGCAACTTGTCGTCGGCGATTCGCCTGTTCGTACTCGATTATTATCGCGCGCAGTCGGGCGCGCGCGCCGGCGGAGCGGCGCGCGAGACCGGCGGCACGCGCACCTCGTCAGTTCTGCGAGCCGAATGACGGCTTTGGCTGCGCGCTCTCGATGTCGCGCAATTGCTTCGACTGATTGTCGATCGCCCGCAACGTCAGCCACCCGGTCAACGCCGACACGTCGATGCTGCGCGACGGCGCCGCTACCGGCCCCTGCAAGGCCATCAAGATGTCCGGCCGGGAGCCCGCGGCTTGGCCCGGTCCAGTGAGCACCAGCCGTGCGTCGATCGAACCGTCGGTGAGATCGAGATTGCCGGCCAGCGACAGCGCGGCCTCCTTGCTTTCGGCGCTGGCATTGCTCAACCGCATCTGTCCGGCGCTTACAGTGATGGTGCCCTCGGCCCGCTTGACCGATAGCCGGCCGCTCTCCAGTGCCCTGCTCACCACGTCGGAAATGCGCGCCGCATCGATCGCCATGCCCTGATCGACCGCGCGGGTGACGGCATCGAAGGTGCGCGGATCGAGGCCGGCGAATTGCCCGTCGCTGAGAGCGATTTTTCCCGTCCCTTGCAGCGAGCCGATCAGCGCCACCGGACTCATGCCGGCGCCATCGGCCTCGAGCGAGAAACCGAGCGACCCGCTGACCGGCGGCCGCGCAGGAGACCCGAGCAAATTGGCTGCGTCGGCGCCTGTGAGCGAAATCTTTGCGTGCGCTTTGACGCCGTCGGCGAAGCGGAACGACAACTGGCCGGCGAGGCGCCCGCCTGCGATATCGCCCGATAGGTCGTCCATAGAAAATTCGTTGTTGCCCCAGCGCAAGGTGGCGCGCAGCTCGCGCGCCGCCAGGCCCGGCAGCAGATCGGCGCGCCGCGCCTTGAGCGCGATCTGGCCGCTATAATTGCCAAACACGCCGCCGGCAAAGGGCTCACTCGACCAGGCCCAGCCAGCGCTGCTCTTGGTCGCGGACGGCATGCCGGTCGCCGCTACTATCAGGTTGGCCGCATCCAAAGTGTCTGTCTCGATTTCACCTTGCACGCGGCGCGGCGCCGGCAACGTGAGCTCAAATTTTCCGCGCAGAGTGGCACCGGCCATCGTGGCATTGATGTCGCTGAGCGCTACATCCTTGGCCGTCAGCGTGACGTTGCCCGCGAAAGTGACCGGCAAAGGCGCGGGCGTGCCGCCGCGGAGCGGGCCCGCATCCGCGCGCAGGATCGTCACGCGCAGCGCGGCCGAGGGAGTATCGGTAAAAATTTTCACAGTGCCGCCAGCACCGGCATCGAGGCCACCGGCGGTCAATTTGCCGTCGATCTTCAACTCGCCGCGCGCCGGCCCGTTGGCCGTCAAGGTCAAGTTGCCGGGACCGGCGTTCACGGCCAGCGCGCGGTCGAGACCAAGCATCGCAATCAGTATCTTACCGTCGTCCGCTTCCAATTTGGCGTCGAGTTTGATGTCGCCTGCGGTAAACGCAATGGCGTCGGCGTTGGCCTGGCCGTTGAGCGCGACACGCACCTTGCCGAGATTGCCGTCGATAGCGAGCTTGGCGACGGCTGGCACCGCCTCATCGATGGTGAGCTGCGCATGCAACCTGGCCGGCGCCATCGCCGCCGCGCCGCCGCCAAGCGTTCGCGCGGCCTGCGGCGCAAAACGCGCCAAGAGCGCCATCACCGGCGTCATGTCCGGCGCGTCGAGATCGACCCGCATGCTGCCTTGCGGCGTCGACGCCGCGGTGACGATGCGGCCGCTGGCCGAAAACGCGGCGCCGCCCAAATCGGCAACCGACAGCTTGTCGATCTTCAATCCGCCGGCATCGACCTTCAGCCGCACGCTGGCGTCGCGTGCGATGAAGCCCGCGATACTGGCGCGGCCGATATCGATGGCGATAGTCATGTCGTGCGGCCGGTCGATGTTTGAGCCAGCGATCAGCGCATTACCGAAGCCGAGCGCGGCGTCAATGTCGAGTTCCGGCGCGTTTAGCGCGGCATCGAGCTTGGCGGTCCGGTCGCCCGCCGCGAAGGCATAAGCGAGACGTCCGGTGATCGTCTTGCCATCGAACACGACATCGAGCCGCTCGGCGGCGACCCTGTCGCTAGCCAGCGTGACGTCGCCGCGCAGGTGCAGCGGCCGCAGGTCGCCTTGCGTGACCTCACCGCGGCCTTCCAGCCATGCCGCCAATACCTTGGGATCGCCGGCGTCGACCTCGGCCGGCCCGGTGAAGCTGACGGATTCATGCCCGACGGTCAGGTGTCCGCTCAGCTTGACTTGCGTGAAGCCCGGCGCCCGAAACTCGAAGCGGTCCAGATTCCATCCGCCGGTGCCGGTGCTGATGTCGCCGCGCAAGTTCGCCATTGTGCTGCCGCCGAACGTGACTTGGTCGATACCGACGCCGATCTGGATCGGGATCGCCGGCCGGAAGGCGCCGCCAGCCAATTCCGCGATTTTGCGGATGGCGGCCGCCGGCGGCGGACTGCTGCCATCGTCACCCGCTAGCGCGCGATCGAGATCGATCTGACGGCCAGATAACACGCCGTCGAAGCGCGGCTTGCTGCCGAACTTGAATTCGGCCACGCCGGTAAGCTTGAGCCCCTGGTCTTCCGAGCCGTACTGGAATTCGAATTCCTGCATCAGCGCCGAGGCCGCGCTGGCCTTGATCTTGCCGCTCACACGCCATGGCTGGGTCAATTGCTCGCCGCGGGCGATGCCGACCGGCCGCGCCAGGCTCAAGGTGCCGTCGAATTTCGGCTCGGCGCCGGCGAGCGCCAGCATGCCATCGGCCTCGATGCTTAGCGGATGATTGATCGGGTCGACATTGACGTGGACCTTGATCGCGCCGTCGTCGCCATAGCGGCCGGTGGCAAGGCGGAACGGGTACAGTTTGCCGGCGACGGTGACCGCGCCCTCGCCTTTGAACGGGCCGAGCAACGAACGCGCCTCGCCGTTAAACCACAATTTGTCGAACGTAATGCGCGCGCCGTTGGCAGCGTCGTTCAGCGTCACCTGGCCATCTTCGATGCTCAGGCGATCGATCGACAAGGTATCGGGGCTGAATTTGATCGCCAGATTCGGCGCCAGCACGTGCCCCGACGCATCGAGCCCCGTGCTCAACTGCGGCCCCGAGAGACGCATCTCGGCCGCCCGCCATTCGCCGCGCATCAGCGGCCCGAGCGCGAATTCGAAGCCAAGCGCGTGTGCTTTGATCTTGTCCTCGCTATGGCTGCCGATTTCGATGTCGTGCAGCGTGAGCGACGGCGTCGGTAGTAGCCGCGCCTCGATGGCGCCGTTGACCCGCACCTCGAGGCCGATCAGTCGGCTCGCCTCGGTCTCGAACAGCGTGCGGTGGCCACCCCAATCGATCAGCAGCGGGCCGACCAGCGCCGCCACCAGCGCGAGAATGATCGCGATCGCCAATCCGAGCAGAGTATTTTGCAACGCCGACTCCAGCGCCAACGTGCGCGCGTCGCGCTCTATGATTTGAATTTACGCTATTTTGCCCGGTTTTGGCGGCAAATCTATGTCGCTAATTACGACAGCGCGACGATCTTGCCCGGATTCATGATGTTTTGCGGATCGAGCGCGCGCTTGATCGAAGCCATCACGGCGAGCGCCTCGGCGCCATGCTCGGCCAGCAGATATTTCATCTTGCCCTGGCCGACGCCGTGCTCGCCGGTGCAGGTACCGTCCATTGCCAGCGCCCGTTCCACCAGCCGTTCGTTGAACGCCTTGGCTACTTTGAGTTCGTCGGCGTCATTCATATCCACCAGCAAGGTCAGGTGGAAATTGCCGTCACCGACATGGCCGACGATCGGCGCCACCAGCTTGCTTTCGGCGATATCGCGTTGAGTCTCAGTGACGCATTCGGCTAGCCGCGAGATCGGCACGCAGACGTCGGTCGCGACGATGCTGGAGCCCGGCCGCAACGTAGTCGTCGACAGCGCGGCGTTGTGGCGCGCTTCCCATAGCCGCGTGCGGTCCTCGGCCCGCGTCGTCCACTCGAACGGCCCGCCGCCGAATTCCTTGGCAATCTCGCCGAAGCGCTCGGACTGCTCGGCGACGCTCGCTTGCGTGCCGTGGAATTCCAGGAACAGCATCGGCGTCTCGCGCAGTGTCAGCTTGGAGTAGATATTGACCGCGCGCACTTGCAACGCATCGAGTAGTTCGATGCGCGCCACCGGGATGCCGCTCTGAATGGTGAGGATGGTGGCGTTGCAGCAGGCCTCGACCGACGGGAACGGACAGACGCCGCCGGAAATCGCCTCCGGAATGCCGGACAATCGAAGCGTGAGCTCGGTGATGACGCCAAGTGTGCCCTCGGAGCCGACCATCAGGCGCGTGAGATCGTAGCCGGCGGAGGTTTTCTTGGCCCGCCGCGCCGTGGTCATCACCTCGCCGTCCGCCATCACGACTTTTAGCGCGAGTACATTGTCCTTCATGGTGCCGTAGCGCACTGCGTTGGTGCCCGATGCTCGCGTCGCCGTCATGCCGCCGAGCGAGGCGTCGGCACCGGGGTCGATTGGAAAGAACAAACCGCTGTCACGCAGATGTTCGTTGAGTGCTTTGCGGGTGATGCCCGGCTCGATCACGCAATCAAGATCCTCGGCATGCACGGCCAGCACCTTGTTCATGTCGTGGAAATCGACCGAGACGCCGCCGAGTGGCGCGTTGATGTGGCCCTCGAGTGAGGTGCCGACGCCAAACGGAATAATCGGCACGCCGTTGGCCGCGCAAATGCGCACGATCTGCTGGACGTCCGCGGTGTTTTGCGGAAACACCACCGCGTCGGGCGGCTGGTTGGCGATCCAGGTGAACGTGTTGGCGTGCTGCTCGCGCACCGCTTGCGACGTGACGAGGCGGTTGCCGAAGGCCGCGGTCAGCGCCGCAATCGCAGCGGCGATCGCCTTCGGATCGCGCGTCTGCACCGCCGATTTTTTAAGTACCGCGCTCGCGACTGCCATGAAAATTGACCCGGATTTCGCGGCGAACGTGGCCGGGATGGACGGCGGGGTCAAGCGCCGGAAAAACGCGTCAGATATTCCAGGTCCAGAGCACCGGCTCGGCGTTCTGCGGTTCGGACGGCGAGCTCCGGCCGGCCGACACGGCCCAGGCCACGATCATCGCCGCGACAAAGAGCACGTAGGCTCCCTTCGCCATCCTGCCGAGCATCGTCCGTCTCCCTTATTTTTTTCCAGCATAGCCAAGGCCGTGCGTGCCGTCCTTCCATCGTTAATTTTTGGTTAATGCGGCCAAGCCCTTGAACCACGGGCCTTTGCGGCCGTTCGCGGTGGACGCCTCCACCCCGCTGGCGTAGGTTCCGCCGCATTCCGTTGTGCAAGGAGTTTGCGATGGCCGGCCCCGTGATTGCTGTCACCGACAGCGTGTTTCCTTCCCTCGACCCCGCGAAGGCTGCGCTCGCCAAGCTCAACCCGACCTTCCTGATGTCGAAGAGCGCCAATGCCGACGACATCCTGGCCGTCGCCAAAGACGCCGACGCTATTCTGGTGACCTACGCCAAGCTGACGCGCGACATCCTGACCCAACTCACCAAATGCAAGGCGATCGGCCGCTTCGGTCTCGGCGTCGACAACATCGACCTGCCGGCTGCAAAGGAGAAAGGCATCGCGGTCAACTACGTGCCCGACTATTGCATCCGCGAAGTGTCCGACCACGCCATGGCGCTGCTGCTGGCGCTGATCCGAAAAATTCCACTGTCGAACAAACTGGTGCAGAGCGGACGCTGGGACATGCCGGCGGTGGTGCCGATCCGCCGCATCGAGGGCACCGTGCTCGGCCTCGTCAGCTTCGGCAATATTCCGCGGTTGGTGGCGCCGAAGGCCCAGGCCTTCGGCATCAAGGTTATCGCCTTCGATCCTTACGCCAAGCCGGACGTATTCAAGACGGCCAACGTCACCAGTGTCGACTTCGATACGCTGCTGAAAACCTCCGACTACATTTCGGTGCATGCGCCGCTGCTGCCGGCGACGCGCGGCATGATGAACGCCGACGTCTTCGCCAAGATGAAAAAGGGCGCCTATCTGGTGAACACCGCGCGCGGGCCGCTGATCGACGAGCCGGCTTTGATCGCCGCGCTCGACGCAGGTCAACTGGGCGGCGCCGGGCTCGACGTGGTGGCCACCGAGCCGCTGGCCAAGGATTCAAAGCTGCTCGGCCGCGACAATATCATCATCTCCCCGCACACCGGGTTTTATTCGATCGAGGCGCTCAACGAGTTGCAGACCAAATGCGCCGCCGATGTGGCGCGCGTGCTCAGCGGCGAGAAAGCGGTTTATCCGATCAGCGCCTGATGCTCGACCGCACCGATCCCGAACCGGTTTTCGCCGCGCCCTTCATCTCGTCGGTGATGCGGATCGAGCCGCAATGGATCGATTATAACGGCCATCTCAACATGGCCTATTACAACGTGCTGTTCGATCGCGCGGTTGACGAGATCTACGACCTCATCGGCCTCGGCCCCGCCTATCTCAAGCAGCACGGCCATTCGACCATGGTCGCCGAAATGCACGTGCGCTATTTGCGCGAGTTGCGCAATTCCGACCAGGTGCGCGTCAGCGTCCAGTTGCTCGACTACGACGCCAAGCGTGTCCATCTGTTCGAGCGGCTGTTGCACGCCACCGAGAATTGGGTGTCGGCGACCTCGGAGACCATGACCTTGCACGTCGACATGGCGGCCAAGAAAGTCGCGCCGTTTCCCGACAGCGTCATGAAGACGCTCGAACGCATGAAGAAGGCGCACGCCGTGCTGCCGCCGCCCGACGGCGCCGGACGCAGCGTCGGCATGGCGAAGAAAAGCTAGTCAATTCGTCCGCCCGAAAACCTCCGCCCCGGCACGCTCAGAAAATACCCGACTGCCTGGCCGCCGTCGGCGCCGACCACGCTGCCGGTGGTGTACTGCGCGTCGTCCGACGCCAGGAAAATCGCTGGCCCGGCGATGTCCTCGCCGGAGCCGACGCGGCCCATTGGCACGCCCTTGCGGCGGCCTTCGTAGATTTCCGGATCGGCATACATCGCCTCGGTGCCGGGCGTGCGGATATAGCCTGGCGTGATGGCGTTGGCGCGAATACCGTAGGGCGCCCACTCCATCGCCTGCAACTTGGTCAGCATGATCAGGCCGGCCTTCACCACCGAATAGGCGCCGGCCCAGTTGTACGGAAACAGTCCCGCGATCGACGCGATGTTGACGATCGCGCCCGCCTTCTGCGCGATCATGTGTTTGGCCGCCGCCTGGCTGACCATGAACGCGCCCTTGAGGCCGATGTTCATGGTGGTGTCCCAGGCCGCTTCCGGCAGCGCCTCGAGTTTGCCGGGCACGATCTTCATGGCGTTATTGACTAGTATGTCGATCCGCCCATGTTCCTTGATTACTGTTTCGACCAGCCGCTTAACGTCGGCGGACTGGGCGACGTCGGCCACCACGGCAAGACCGGAAACGTCCTTGGCGGTGGCGGCGGCGGTCGCCGGATCGACGTCATTGATCACGACCTTGGCGCCCTCGCGGGCATAGGCCACAGCGATGTCGCGGCCAATGCCGCGGCCGGCGCCGGTGATAAGGGCAACCTTGTCTTTGAGGCGCACGGAAATCTCCTGAATTGCTGTTTTTCTTGACGATTTCGACGCTAAAGCGGTGGGGAGAAGCGGACAAGGTGCCGGCGCGCCCTCGAAATTGCCGCCTGCGAGTGCCATCTTGGGTTTGAAGGAATCATCCGACAAAAATGGCCGAACCGGTAAAATTGCCCATTCGCAACGACTTGCACGAAAATTTGGCGCCACCTGTAGCGGGTGGGATTGCTGCGCGCGCGATGGGCGCGCGCGGCGCGTCCTATCTGGCCGACTTGAACCCCGAACAGCGCGAGGCGGTCGAGACGCTCGACGGCCCGGTGCTGGTGCTGGCGGGCGCGGGAACCGGAAAAACCCGCGTTCTGACAACGCGCATCGCCCATATCCTGAACCTCGGACGTGCCCATCCGCGCGAAATCCTCGCCGTCACCTTCACCAACAAGGCCGCGCGCGAGATGAAGCTGCGCGTCGGCCAGATGGTCGGCCAGATTGTCGAGGGCATGCCGTGGCTTGGCACCTTTCATTCGATCGGCGTGAAAATCCTGCGCCGCCACGCCGAGATGGTTGGCCTGAAAAGCAACTTCACGATCCTGGACGTCGACGACCAGATCCGCGTCATCAAACAGCTGCTGGAAGCGGAGAAGCTCGACGAGAAACGCTGGCCGGCCCGCGTGTTCGCCATGCTACTCGACGGCTGGAAGAACCGGGGGCTGACGCCCGACCAGGTTCCGGCCGGGGAAGCCAAAGGATTTGCCGAGGGCAAGGGCAAGAAGCTCTACGTCGCCTACCAGGAGCGGCTGAAGACGCTGAACGCCGCCGACTTCGGCAATCTTCTGCTGGAGAACATCCGGTTGTTCCGCCAGAACCCGGACGTGCTCCGCCAGTACCAGCAGCGCTTCAAGTTCATCCTGGTGGACGAATACCAGGACACCAACGTCGCGCAGTATCTCTGGCTGCGGCTGCTGGCGCAGCCTTTTTCCCCGTCATCACCGGGCCACGCCGAAGGCGCGAGTCCCGGTGATCCACGCCTTTCTGACTTGCAAGAAGGCGTGGATGGCCGGGACAAGCCCGGCCATGACAGCGTGGTGGGCGGGGAGAAACAGCAAAAAAACATCTGCTGCGTCGGCGACGACGACCAGTCGATCTATGGCTGGCGCGGCGCCGAGGTCGATAATATTTTGCGGTTCGATCATGATTTTCCGGGCGCAAAAATAATCCGCCTCGAAAGAAATTACCGAAGCACCGGGCATATTCTGGCCGCAGCCTCGCATTTGATCGCGCACAATGAAGGCCGTCTCGGCAAGACGCTGCGCACCGAAGACGTGCCGGGCGAAAAGGTGCAGGTCACCGGCGGCTGGGACTCGGAAGAAGAAGCCCGCTCGATCGGCGAGGAGATCGAGCAACTGCAGCGCGACGCGCGCGATCAGGGCGTCGACCATCCGCTCGACGAAATCGCTATCCTGGTGCGCGCCTCGTTCCAGATGCGCGAATTCGAGGACCGCTTCATCCAGCTCGGCCTACCCTACCGCGTGATCGGCGGACCCCGCTTCTACGAGCGCGCCGAAATAAGGGACGCGCTGGCCTATCTGCGCGTGATCGCGCAGCCGGCCGACGATCTGGCCTTCGAGCGCATCGTCAACGTGCCCAAGCGGGGCCTCGGCGACGCTACCGTGCAGATGCTGCACGATTTCGCCCGCAAGAAACGCATTCCGCTGTCGGAAGCAGCCAGCCAGATCAGCGCCACCGACGAGATGAAGCCGAAGCCGCGTCTGGCGCTGCGAGATTTGATGGCCTCGTTCGAGCGCTGGCGCGCCAAGAAAGATTCCATGCCGCACACGGAGCTGGCCGAGATCGTGCTGGACGAGAGCGGCTACACGGAGATGTGGCAGAAGGACCGCTCGGCCGACGCCGCCGGGCGGCTGGAAAACCTCAAGGAGCTGGTGCGCTCCATGCAGGATTTCGAGAATCTGGCCGGCTTCCTCGAGCACATCTCGCTGGTGATGGACCGCGACAGCGCCGAAGGCGAGCAGGCGGTCAACATCATGACGCTGCACTCGGCCAAGGGGCTGGAATTCGACACCGTGTTCCTGCCCGGCTGGGAGGAAGGCCTGTTTCCGCATCAGCGCTCGCTCGACGAGAGCGGCCGTGCGGGCCTCGAGGAAGAGCGCCGGCTCGCCCATGTGGGTCTCACCCGCGCCCGCAAGCGCGCCAAGATCTATTTCGCCACCAACCGGCGCATCCACGGCCTGTGGACCTCGACCATGCCGTCGCGCTTTCTCGACGAGCTGCCCGAGGCCCACGTTGTCGTGAAAGAATCCGCCGGCGGCAGCGGCGGCTTCGGCATGTCGGGCTACGGCGCCTCGCGCTTCGACGAGATGAATTCCTTCGGCTCGAACTACACCACGCCCGGCTGGCAGCGCGCGCAGCAGCGCAAGGGCGCGGGCGGGTTTTCCGAGAACGGCCAGCCGCGTTATGTGCCCGATGGCGTGTTCAATCAGGACCCGGACTTCGCCGAGGACTCGGGCGGCAAAAAAGGAGATATGGCTCGCAAACCAGCGAAAGCCCCTGCCCGTTCCTCAAAACCATTGATCATCGAAGGCGAACTGGTGGCGAAATCCACCGGCGCCGCTTCGTCATTCGCCGCCGGTGACCGCGTGTTTCACCAGAAATTCGGCAACGGCAACGTCACCGCCGTGGACGGCAACAAGCTGACCATCCGCTTCGACAAGGCGGGTGAAAAGCGCGTGGTGGACAGTTTCGTCGAGCGCGTCTGACGCGCCCGCCTCCGCAACGCCGCCATCACGACAAAAGGCCGCCCACCGGGCGGCCTCGCATTGTTATTCGTTTATCGATTACCCTTTTGCGCGTGATCTTATCCAAAAACCGGTTCCCACTTTTCGGGATCACGCGCCGCAGCGTCAACTCACCGGCACGGCCCGTAATAGCCGAAGCCGCGGTCCTTGTCGGTGACGATCCAGCAACCGCCGCCGCGATAGGCGCGCGGCACCGGCTGCACATAGACCGGCCCGGGATAGTAGGCGTAAGGCGACGGCCCGTAGTAGCCGGGGCCGTAGTAACCGGGACCGTAATAGCCGCCGTAATAGCCCGGTCCGTAATAGCCGTTGCCGAGCATCGTGCCGAGAATGGCGCCGGCGGCAAAACCGCCGATGATACCGGCGGCAACGCGCCCGCCGCGCGCTTGCGCCTGTTGCGGAGCGGCCACGGCGGCGATGGTCATCGTCGCGGCGACCGCGATGGCTGTCAGAGTTTTGTTCATGGCATTGCCTTTCATCAAAAAGGGGGCAATCAGCGAATTTTCGTGACCCAATGGGTCAGCGATCAATATCTACCGGCCCGCCGCGGCGGCGCCTTGATCCAGGTCAACCACCGTTGCCGTGGACGGGAACAGGCTTACGATCCGGTTCGACAAGGCCGGCGAAAAGCGCGCGGTGGGTCGTTTTGTGGAGAGGGCGTGAGGGAAAATCTCTGAAGGCGCAGTACTCTTATTTTTTGCGATCCATCCCTTTGCGCTGTTGAATCCATCATTGCTCACAATAGAAATCACGAAGGTCCCGCGGCGAAGTGTGCTACCCTTGCCACCATGATGCGAATTGAGAAATTTCCGGTCGCCCAGATCTACGTGCCGGTCAAGCGGCGGGCAACGCTGGTGCAGGCGCGCGTCGACGAGCTCGCCGCCAGCATGCTCAAGGACGGCCAGCAGGTGCCGATCAAGGTGCGCCCCGACGGCGACCGCTTCGTGCTGATCGAGGGCCTGCACCGGCTGGAAGCCGCCAAGGCGCTCGGCAACACCACCATCCTCGGCTACCGGGTGGACGCGCGGAAGCATTAATCCGCCCTAATCCGGGCTCCTCACCATGAGGCCGATCTTGCCTTAATCCCGCCGGCCGGCGTGCTATGCTGAGGGCCTGCCAAGCTGGGTTTTGTCATGCGCCGCCTCGTCTTTTGTCCGCTGATCGCCGCCCTCGCCGCGCTGGCCTTCACGCCGGCGCGCGCCGACGTGCTGATCCGCGTCGACAAGTCGGCGCAGGTCATGACCGTGACGGTCGACGGCTCGCAGCTTTACGCCTGGCCGGTGTCGACCGGCGCGCCCGGCTACGACACGCCGTCGGGCGAGTTCAAACCGTTCCGCATGGAGGCCGAGCACTACAGCCAGGAGTGGGACGACGCGCCGATGCCGCATTCGATTTTCTTCACCCAGGAAGGCCACGCCATCCACGGCAGCGGGCACGTCAAGAATCTCGGCCGGCCGGCCTCGCATGGCTGCGTGCGGCTGGAGCCGAAGAACGCCACCATCCTGTTCGCCTTGGTCAGGCACGAGAAGATGGCCAACACGCGCGTCGTGCTGACCGGCGAGACGCCGGGCGCCGGCGGCGCGCCGATCGCGCGGCGCGACACGGACGCGATCTACAGCGAGGAATACACCAGCGCTATGCCGGCCAGGCGCACTAGCCGCGTCTATCGCGAACCGCGGTCTTATTATTATTACAGCGACCGCTACCCGCCGCTGCGCCGCTCTTACGGCGGGCTGCCGTTCCCGTTCGGCTGGTAAGGAACCGGAACGCCGCCTTGCGGATTAATTCGGCGAGGAGTGCGCTATGATCCGGAAGATTTCAGGCGGCAAATACCGGCTTTATTCGCGCAAGAAAAATCCGCGCACCGGCAAGCGCCGCAACTTGGGTACCTTCGCCAGTAAAACGGCCGCGCAACAGCACGAGCGCGAGGTGCAGTATTTCAAGCGGCAATAGTTATTGGTGGCCGACGCCGAGCGCGTCCTCGCCGCGATCCAAGATCAGTGGCACGATCAAATCTTCCTCGTCCTCGAGATGGCGGATCAGCCCATTGAGCAGCGTGCCGCTGGCGGCGGCGTAGTCGTCGCCGCAACGGCGCAGCGCGTCGGAGTTGCCGGACAACGCGCGCAATAGCGCGTTGGCGGTATCGGCGGTCGTAGCCATGTCGGCGTGGATGGCGTGGTGGTCGCCTTCCAACACGTCGAAGCCGCGCGCCAGCCGCTCGTCGGCGGCGCGAAAAATCGGGAAATAATGCAGATCCTCGATCTGGTGATGGACGCCGAGCTGCCGCAGCAAAAATTGCAGCCGCGACACAAACTGGCGCGGGAATTCGGCAGGATTCAGCGTGCCGTCGCGGAATTGCGTCTCGATGGCGCGGATCATGGAGGCCAGTTCGCGGAACATGTCGTGGCGCGACAGCCAGAAGCGCGCCATCTCGCCCAGATTGGCGTGGCCCTGCCATTGCTCGCGCGGGTAACGCGCGATCAGCACGCGTAAGTCCTCCGGCCAGCCGCTGCGACTCGCCAGAGCGAGGTTTTCCAGATCGGCTTTACCGGGAGTTTCAATGCTCATGGCAGTTAGATAGTAAACTAAGGCCATGAGCACCACCGTTGCCCGCCTCATCTGCGACGAACCCACCGCCCGGCGGCTGGCGTCGGCGCTGGCCGAGATTTTCGAGGGCGAGGACATAGTCTGCGCGGCCTTCGAAGGCGACGGCGGACATTGGCAGGTGGCGATCCATTTTAGCGGCGGACCGGACGAAGCCGGCTTGCGCGCGCAGGTCGCGTTGGTGGCCGGCGACAAGGCGGCCGGCGCCCTCGCCTTTGAGCCGATGGCGGCGGCGGATTGGGTGGCGCAGAGTCTCAGTGGCCTCAAGCCGGTGCGCGCCGGCCGCTTCCTCGTGCACGGCGCGCATGACCGCGCCCGCGTCAAATCCAACGACATCGGCATCGAGATCGAGGCCGCGCTGGCCTTCGGCACCGGCCACCACGGCACCACCCGCGGCTGCCTCGAGGCGCTCGATGCTCTGGCGAAGCGCAAGCGCGCGCGGCGCGTGCTTGATTTGGGCACCGGCTCCGGCGTGCTGGCGATCGCGGCGGCGAAGATCTGGCGCACGAAGGTTACCGCCAGCGACATCGACCGCGTCGCGGTCGAAGCGGCGCGCGGCAATGCGCGGCTTAATCGCGCGGGCGCGATTACTTTCGCGCGCGCGGCCGGCGCCAAGACCCCCGCCATCGCCGCGGGCGCGCCTTACGACCTGATCCTGGCCAATATACTTTTAGGTCCGTTGATGCATCTTTCCGGGCCGCTGCGCCGTCTCGCGGCGCCGGGCGCGCGCATCGTGCTGTCCGGCCTGCTGACAAGCCACGCCAACGCCCCGCTTGCGATCTATCGCGCGCACGGATTCGCGCTCGAACGCCGCGTTCCGCTCGATGGCTGGGTTACGCTAATTTTACGCCGTTGAACGCAACGCGCCGTCGCGCCAATGCGCTTGACGCGTCCCAGGGGCGGCGCAACACTTGGCCAACAAAAAACGGAGCTATTTCAGCATCCGACACAAAGTTTCGGGAGATGGAAATGTCCAAACGCAGCAATTCGCCCGATGCCGGACGCCGCAACTTTCTAAAAGGCGCGACGATTGCCGGCGCGGCGGCGCTGGCCACGCCCGTTACCGCCAATACGACGAGCTCGGATCCGGCGCGCGTCAATGCCAAGGCTGCGGCGCCCGGGCCGCGTTTGGCCGCCATCGAGACCCTGCCGCCGTCGAAAGATCCGGTATCGCAGTCGACCAGCGGCGGCGATTTCATGGTCGACGTGTTCAAGACGCTCGACATCGAATATTTGTCTATGAATTGCGCGTCGAGTTTTCGCGGCCTGCACGAAGCCGTGCTCAATCACGGCGGCAATACCAAGCCCGAAATCCTGACCTGTCCGCACGAGGAAATCGCGGTGCACATGGCGCAGGGCTACGCCAAGATCGAAGGCAAGCCGATGGCCATGATCTGCCACGGCGTGGTCGGTCTGCAGCACGCCACCATGGCGATGTACAACGCCTGGTGCGACCGCGTTCCGGTCATCGTCATGGGCGGCAATATCATCGAGGCCAACAAGCGCGGACCGGGCGCCGAATGGGTGCACTCGGCCATCGACCCGGGCGCGATCGTGCGCGACTTCACCAAGTGGGACGACCAGCCCACCTCGCTGCAGCATTTCGCCGAGTCCGCCGTGCGCGCCTACAAGGTTTCGATGACGCCGCCGATGGGGCCGGTCATGCTCTCGCTCGACGCCGAGCTGCAGGAAAATCCGATCAGCGACGCCGAGACGTTGAAAATTCCGAAACTGTCCAAGGTGATTCCACCGCAGGGCGATTCGGCCGCGCTCGCCGAACTCGCCAAGATGCTGGTCAACGCGGAAACCCCGGTGATTATTGTCGATCGTCTGGCGCGCACGCCGGCCGGCATGGTGCGGCTGGTCGAGCTTGCCGAGACGCTGCAATGCGCGGTTATCGACAATGGCGGACGCATGAATTTTCCGTCCCGGCATCCGCTCAACATGTCGTTTCGTCGCGCCATCATCAAGCAGGCCGACGTCATCGTGGCGATGGAAGTCAATGAATTGTGGGGTTCGCTGAACGCTTTCAGCGACCGCATCGTGCGCAGCTCCAAACCCAACTACAAGCCGGGCGCCAAAGTCGTCACGCTCGGCAGCCGCGACCTTTATTTGAAATCCAACTATCAGGATTTCGGACGCTACCAGGAAGTCGACCTCACCATTGGCGGCGACGCCGAGGCGAGCCTGCCGACCTTGATTGAGCAGGTGAAACGGTTGATCGATGACGGCAAGAAATCGGCATTCGAGGCGCGCGGAAAGAAGCTGGCGGCGGCCAAGCTTTCGGCGGTCGAACAGGCGAAATCCGATGCGACCGTCGGCTGGGACGCCAGTCCGATCACGACGGCACGGCTGTGCGCCGAGGTCTACGGCCAAATCAAGGACGAAGATTGGTCGATGGTCGGCACCTCGATCCGGCTCACTTGGCCGCACCGGCTGTGGAACTTCGAGAAGCCGCATCAATGGAACGGCGTCTCGGGCGGCGCCGGCGTCGGCTACAATCTGCCGGCGTCACTGGGGGCCGCGCTCGCCAACAAGAAACATGGGCGCCTGACGGTCTCGTTCGGCGGCGACGGCGATTTCATGTTCGCACCGGGCACGCTGTGGACCGCCGCGCACCATAAAATTCCGATGCTCTACATCGTGCAAAATAACCGCGCCTACCATCAGGAATACATGTATCTGCAGGCGATGGCCGCGCGCCATGGCCGCGGCATCACCAATACCGCGACCGGCATCACCATCACGGACCCGAACATCGATTACGCCACCGTTGCGCGCGGCTTCGGCGTCCATGGCGAAGGCCCGATCATCGATCCGAACGACCTCGCGCCCGCGCTCAAGCGCGCGATCGCGGTAGTCAAATCGGGCCAGCCCGCGCTGGTCGACGTCGTAACCGATCCGCGCTGAGGACATGACCATGAGACAGATCACAACGCGGATCAGCAAACTCATCGCGGTGGCGGCTGTCGCGGCTGCATGGGCGGCGGCGGGATTAAGCACGGCGCTGGCGGCAGGGGCATCCGGCGACGCTGCAAAGGGCAAGCGCGTCTATATCGCTGTCGGATGCTTCATGTGCCACGGCCGCGCTGGACAGGGTGGCGCCATGAACTATCCGGCGCCCTCGATTGCAAAGGTGGAGATGCCGGTCGAATCGTTTGTGTCGTTCCTGCGCGAAGCACCCAACGACATGCCGGCCTATTCGGCGAATGTCCTGTCGGACGCGGATGCCGCCGACATCCATGCGTTTCTGCAATCGCTTCCGGGACGCAAGCCGGCAAAGGATTTTCCGCTATTGAATAATTAAGCGGCGCTATCAAGTCGGCACGCAAAAAGAAACCGCCCCGGGCGGGGATCGCCGGGGCGGTTACGCCGGTAAACAACCTTACTTAATTTACCAGCCGCCGAGCGGCATGTCGCCGGAATCGGTCCGGACGATTTTGTTGCCGCTCTCGTCGAGCGTGAACGGCATCATCCGCGTCTGCATCCTGATTTCGCGCTGCGCCTGCATCATGCGCGCCTCGATCAGCACGTCGATGAAGTGGCTGAACCAGCTTTTGCGCGGCGCGGCCTTCGGCCCCGTTTTGGACGCGGCCTTGGGGGCTGCTTCAGCAGCGGGAACGCGGGCAACGCCATATGTAACGGCAACCATTCTGTCTCTCCTTCTCGTCAGCGAAGCGTCAGACAAATACCCGGCGCTCAGCCCTGACTATTGCAATGCAACATAGACTAAACCGCGCTCGCGACCTATGCATGACAATGCATAGAAGCCTTGTAAATACAACATGATCTGATTAATAACTGGGTAACAGCAGTGTCAGGAATACGACAAAATTAATGCACTGCACAAAATTGATTCAAGAAGCTGCTTTATTGCCGAAGCGATCGCCAGGGCGAAGCGAATATTCCGCCAAACTGCCTAACTTCGCGACGGGCATTACCTTGCCCGGCGCGCGGCGCATGCCTGCGTTGCTACGCCCTGAGGGCGCGTTACAGTGCCGTCTATGTTCGAAGCCCGCTTTCAATCCTTCGATGATTCGCGCGAGGGCGCCGCAACTACGGCGCGGTTGGCCGCGCTGCGCGCCGAGCTCAAGCGCTGCGGGCTCGACGGTTTCGTGGTGCCGCGCGCCGACCGTCAGCAGAACGAGTATTTGCCGGCGAGCGAAGAGCGGCTGGCCTGGCTCACCGGCTTTTCCGGCTCGGCCGGCGCCGCCGTCGTGCTGGCCGAGCGCGCGGCGCTGTTCGTGGACGGCCGCTACACCGTGCAGGCCAAGGCGCAGATCGATACGAAGCTTTTTGACATCGAGCATCTGGTGGACAGCCCGCCGGACCGATGGCTCGAGAACAATCTGAAAAGCGGCGGCAAGCTCGGCTACGATCCGTGGCTGCACACCTCCGAGGGCGTCGAAAAGCTGAAGAAGGCTTGTGCGGCGGCCGGCGCCGAACTGGTGGCGGTCGATTGCAATCCGATTGACGTGCTGTGGACCGACCGACCGGCGGCGCCCAATGGCAAGGTGACATTGCGCGACCTCAAGCTCGCCGGCGAGAGCGCGGCGGACAAGCTCAAGCGCGTTCAGGCCGACCTGAAAAAACTTCGCGCCGATACGCTGGTGGTATCGGACCCGCAGAACGTCGCCTGGGCGTTTAACATTCGCGGCAGCGACTTAGCGCATACCCCGCTGGCGCTCGCCTTCGCGATTATCCCGCGCGAGGGTAAGCCGGCGCTGTACGTGGATGGCGGCAAGCTCGACAGCAAGACGCGCAAGGCGCTGGAGGAGATCGCTAATGTGTACGCGCCGAGCGAATTGCAGCGCGACCTCGGCCAATTGAAGAACAAGGCCGTGCATCTCGATAGCGCCAGCGCCGCCGAGGCGCTCACGCGCCGGGTGTCGGACGGCGGCGGCAAGCCGATGCGTGGCGCCGATCCGATCGCGCTGATGAAGGCCGTGAAGAATCATGCCGAAATCGCAGGCGCGCGCGCCGCGCACACGCGCGACGGCGTGGCGATGGCACGGTTTCTCGCCTGGCTCGATGGCGATGCGCGCAAGGGCAAGCTGTCCGAAATCGACGCCGTGGAGGCGCTGGAAAGCTACCGCCGGGACAGCGGGCTGTTGAAGGACATTTCATTTCCGACCATCGCCGGCTCGGGGCCGAATGGCGCGATCGTGCATTACCGGGTCACCCGCGCTTCCAACCGCATGCTCGGCATGAATGAACTGTTTCTGGTCGATTCCGGCGCGCAATACGAGGACGGCACCACCGACATCACGCGAACCGTCGCGATCGGCACGCCCAGCGACGAAATGCGCGATCGCTTCACGCGCGTGCTGAAGGGCCACATTGCGATTGCGACCACGGTGTTTCCGGAGGGCACCAGCGGCGCGCAGCTCGACCCACTGGCGCGCACCGCGCTATGGCAGGCCGGGCTCGATTTCGACCACGGCACCGGGCACGGCGTCGGCAGCTATCTGTCGGTGCACGAGGGCCCGGCGCGCATTTCGAAATTGGGGACCGTGGCGCTGCGCCGCGGCATGATCCTGTCGAACGAGCCGGGCTATTACAAAACCGGCGCTTACGGCATCCGGATCGAGAATTTGGTGCTGGTGACGGCTGCGCCCGAGCCGGCCGGCGGCGAAAAACCGCTTAATGCGTTCGAGACGCTGACGCTTGCCGCGATCGACCGGCAGCTGATCGACAAGCGCCTGCTGACGGCCAAGGAGCGCAACTGGATCGACAGCTATCACGCGCATGTCCAGGAAGTGCTGAGCCCCCTGCTCGACGACGCCACGCGGGCTTGGCTCGATACGGCGACGCGGCCGCTTTGACGACTAGGAAATCAGCTTCAGCCACTCGTCTTCGGTGAGCACCTGGACGCCGTGTTTTTTGGCCTCGGCCAGCTTGGAGCCGGCGCCGGGACCGGCGACCACATAGTCGGTTTTCTTCGACACCGAGCCGGCTGCCTTGGCGCCCAAGCGCTCGGCCTGGGCCTTGGCCTCCTCACGCGTCATTTTCTCCAGAGAGCCTGTGAACACCACGGTTTTGCCGGCAATCGCGCTGTCGGCCTTGGGTTTTTCGGCATCGAGAATCGTCACCTCACGGGTCAAGCGCTCGACGATGCCGCGGTTATGACTCTCGGCAAAATAAGCGCCGACGGCCGCGATCACAGTGTCGCCGATCTGATCGAGCGCATCCATCTCGGCAACGGCTTCCTCGTCGCCTTTGGCGACCTTCAGGCCGGCGTCGTGGAACGCCTTCCAGGAACCGTAGCCGCGCGCCAAAGCAAGGGCTGTCGTTTCACCTACTTGTCGGATGCCGAGCGCGAAGATGAACCGTTCGAGCGAAATCTCGCGGCGCTGCTCGATGGCGGCAAACAGATTGCGCACCGAGGTTTCGCCATAGCCTTCCTCTTCCAGCAATTCTTTTCTGTGCTTTTTCTCCAGCGTGAAAATGTCGGCCGGCTCTTTGACCCATTCCTTCTCGAAGAACATCTCGATCTGCTTTTCGCCCAAGCCTTCGATGTCGAAGGCGCGGCGCGAGCAGAACAGTTTCAGATGCTCGATCTTCTGGTAGGGGCAGGCGAATTCGCCGGTGCAGCGGTTTCGCGCACCCTCCTCGCCCGCCGATGTTTCCTCGCGCACGATTTTCGTATGCAAGTAGCAGGGACACTTTTTCGGAAATGGATAAGGTTCGGAGTCTTTCCGCCGCTTTTCCAGCACCACGTCGACCACCTGCGGGATGACGTCGCCGGCGCGCTGGATGATGACGGTGTCGCCGATGCGGATATCGCGGCCCTCGCGCAGCTGTTCGCCATCGCCGCCGATGCCCTTGATGTAGTCCTCGTTGTGTAGCGTGGCGTTTTGCACGATGACGCCGCCGACGCCGACCGGCTCGAGCTTGGCCACGGGCGTCAGCGTGCCGGTGCGGCCGACCTGGATTTCGATCTCCTTGAGGACCGTGGTGGCGCGCTCGGCTGGGAATTTGTGCGCGATCGCCCAGCGTGGACTACGCGACACGAAGCCGAGCCGCTCCTGCCAGTCGAGCCGGTCGACTTTGTAGACCACGCCGTCGATGTCGTAATCGAGCTTGGCGCGTTTTGCTTCGATCTGGCGATGAAACGCGATCAGCTCCTCGGTCGAATGGCAAACCTTGGTCAGCGGGTTGGTTTTGAAGCCGCATGTCTCGAACCACTTGATCATGCCGGACTGGGTATCCGCCGGCATGTCGCTCATTTCGCCCCAGGCGTAGGCGAAGAAGCCGAGCGGGCGCGACGCGGTGATGGCCGGATCCTTCTGGCGCAGCGAGCCGGCGGCGGAATTGCGTGGATTGGCGAAGATGGTGCCGTCGGCCGCCTTCTGACGCTCGTTGAGTTTGAGGAAATCGGACTTGGTCATATAGACCTCACCGCGCACCTCGCAGATTTTCGGCACGTGCCGTCCTTTGAGCTGCTGTGGCACTTCCTTGATTGTCTTGATGTTGGCGGTGACGTCCTCGCCTTCTTGGCCGTCGCCGCGTGTGGCGGCGGTGATGAGTTCGCCGACCTCGTAGCGCAGCGACATCGACAGGCCGTCGATCTTGGGTTCGGCGCTGAAGGCTATTTTTTCGTCGTCGGATAGCTTCAGGAAACGGCGGATGCGAGCGACGAAATCGGCCACGTCCTCCTCCGCGAAGGCGTTGTCGAGCGACAGCATCGGCACCGCGTGGCGGACTTTCTTGAACTTGCCGGCGGGCGCGGCGCCGACGCGGCGCGACGGCGAATCCGCGCGCACCTGATCGGGAAAGCGCTTCTCGATTGCGGCATTGCGCAGCCGCAGCGCGTCATATTCCGCGTCGGTGACAGTCGGCTTGTCTTGCTGGTAATAGCGCCTGTCATGTCCGGCGATTTCGGTCGCCAGTCGCTTCAATTCGGGCTTGGCCTGCGCTGGCGTCAGGTCGGCGGGTTTGATTTTGGACGCGTCGGAACTAGCCATGTCGGCACTGTATCACCCCGCCGCCTTGATCAGGCGTTCGGCGGCGGCGCGGGCCTCTGCGGTGATTTCGGCCCCGGCCAGCATGCGGGCGATCTCTTCTCGCCTTTTCTCGGCGGCTACTTCGGTGACGCGGGTGGCGACCCGTTTGCCCTTTTCCAGGGCGTCCTTGCTGATGACGTAATGCCGATCGGCCTGGGCCGCGACCTGGGGAGCGTGGGTGACCGCCAGCACCTGCACGCCCGAGGCGAGCCTGGCCAGCCGCACGCCGATGGCGTCCGCGACCGCACCCCCAACACCGGTATCGATTTCATCGAATACCAATGTCGGGGCCGAGCCGCGATTGGCCAGCACCACCTTGAGCGCCAGCAGAAAGCGTGCCAATTCGCCGCCGGAGGCGACCTTCATCAGCGGCCCAGGGCGCGTGCCGGGATTGGTCTGCACCCAGAATTCGACCCGATCGATGCCGTTGGGACCAGCGGCGGCGGCATCGCTGACGATTTCGGTCGAGAATTTCGCCCGCTCCAGCTTGAGCGGCTTGAGCTCGCCATTGACGGCCTTGTCGAGCGCGGCCGCGGCCTTCAGGCGCGCCTTCGACAACTTGTCGGCGGCTGCCCGGTAGTCGGCTTCCGCTTTCGCGGCAACGGCGACAAGTTCCTTGAGCCGGTCCTCGCCGGCGTCGATCAGCGCGATGTCGGATTTGTACTTGGCGGCGAGCGCGGCCAGTTCGTCCACCGGCACGTTATATTTGCGACCTGCTGCACGGAGAGCAAAGAGCCGCTCCTCGATGCGTTCCAGCTCGGCCGGATCGAAATCGGCGGCGCACAGCGCTGCTTCGAGATGGCCGCGGGTTTCCTCCAGCGCCGTGAGCGCGGTATCGAGCGCCTTCACCGCCGGCTCGACCAGGCTCGGCGCCTGCGCCGCGCGCCGCTCGAGCCTCCGGATCAAGCCGGCCAGCGCCGGCACGCTGGAACTGGCTCCGGCGATCACGTCATGCGCATCGCGCAGATCCTCGGCCACTTTCTCGGCCTGCATCATGCCGGTGCGCCGTTCGGCGAGCGCGGTTTCCTCGCCGGACTGCGGCGCCAGTTTGCCGAGTTCGTCGACCGCGTGGCGTAGCCAGTCGCCTTCGCGCTTGGCGCGCTCGACCTCGGCGCGATGGGCCTGCGCGGCGTCTTCGGCCGCGCGGCGCGCCTGCCAAAATCCCGCGACCTTGGCCGCGTCCGCTTCCAGCCCGGCCGAGGCATCGAGCAGGCGGCGGTGGGTGGCGGCATCGACCAGCGCGCGCTCGTCGTGCTGGCCGTGGATCTCGACCAGCGCGGCGCCGAGGTCCTTCATGACCTGCACGCTCACCGGCTGATCATTGACGAAGGCGCGCGTGCGCCCATCCGAGAGCTGCACGCGGCGGAGAATGAGTTCGTCCTCGGCCGGTATGTCGTTGGCCTTGAGCAGTGCGCGCGCCGGATGGCTGCGCCCAAGCTCGAACACAGCCGTCACCTGGCCCTGCTCAATCCCCTGCCGCACCAGCGCCTGGTCGCCGCGGGCGCCCAAAGCCAGGGCGAATGCGTCGAGCAGGATCGACTTGCCGGCGCCGGTCTCGCCGGTCAGCACGGCAAGGCCTTCAGCAAAATCGATATCGAGCCGGTCGATCAGGACGATGTCGCGGATTGAAAGCCGGGAGAGCATGGACGGCACGAATCCAATGAGGTCGCGCCATCATTAAAGACGATCACGCCCCGCACAAGGTCTATGCTCGGGCCGGCGAAGCCGGGCCCGAGTGTCAACCGTGAAGCTGTGAACCGGCCCGTCAGAGGGCTTAGCCCAACCCGACCTTGCTGAAGGCTCTGCTGATCCAGGAGCCCTTGTTCTCGACCGGTTCGCTGCCGCCGGTCTTCACCAGCGCATAAGCGTGCTTGTACCAGACGCTGTCCGGGAAATTGTGCCCAAGGACGGCGGCGGCGGTCTGGGCCTCGTCGGCGATGCCGAGCGCCATATAGGCTTCGGTCAGCCGCATCAGTGCCTCTTCGACGTGACGCGTGGTCTGATACTTGGTGACCACGACTTTGAAGCGGTTGATGGCGCCGGTGTAGTCCTTCCGTTCCAGGTAATAGCGCCCGATCTGCATTTCCTTGCCGGCGAGCTGGTCGACGGCCACCTGGATCTTCTGTTTGGCGCTGATGGCATATTCGCTGGTCGGGTATTTGCGGCTCACTTCCTGCAGCGCGGCGAGCGCCTTTTCAGTGCGCGCCTGGTCGCGGGTGATGTCGGGAATTTCGTCAAAAAACGACGCGCCGATCAGGTATTGCGCATAAGCCGCGTCCGGGCTGCCGGGATGAAGCGTGATGTAGCGCTGGGCGCCGGCGATGCAATCGTCGTAATCGGCGGCCTGATAGTAGGCGTAGGACGACATGATCAGCGACTTGCGCGCCCATTCCGAATACGGGTGCTGGCGGTCGACTTCCTCGAACTTCTTGGCCGCGTCCGCCGGCCGCTTGCGGACGTTGAGGAGATAGAGGCCCTCATTGTAGAGCCGGTCGGCCGCCTCATCGGGCGCCGTGTCGTCCTTGTTGAACAGGTTGAAGCCGCTGCAAGCGCCCAGGCTCGCGGCCAGCAACACCATCGCCACCGCGCGCGCAAAACGACGCCTGCCGACGGCGGGCGCGCGTGCATGATCCAAGGCTGCAGTTATCTTTGACATGGATTCTTTGGGCACAAACTCAAATCCCACACGTTCGTGTCCGGTCCCCCAGAGACCGCGGCGCGACCTTGCCCGCGTGGCCTCGATCCGCGCTTGGTTTAAACGAAAAAGTGCGGTTCCGCCAAGGGATTAAGCGGACATTCGGCCGGGATTAAGGCGGAAGGTTAAGCTTAAATCCTGAGCTTTTTCAGGACATTTCCGGGCCGTAGGCCGCTGCCACCAACCCGACGCCGGCTTGGGCCCGGCCGCGCGTCCGCCGGGCCGGTTCGACCGCCGCCTCGATCACCCGCCAGGCGGTCGGATCGGCCATCAAGGCAGACAGTACCGCGTGGTTGAGCTTGTGGCCGCCACGGATCGTCCGATAAGCAGCGATCAGCGGTTGGCCGGCCAAGGCAAGGTCGCCGATGGCGTCGAGAATCTTGTGGCGCACGAACTCGTCGGCAAAGCGCAAGCCTTCCGGATTGAGCACGCGGTCTTCGGTGACCACCAAGGTATTGGCGAACGAGGCCCCGAGCGCATAGCCGGCGCTCCACAATTTCGCGACGTCTTTCATGAAGCCGAAGGTGCGGGCGCGCGCGATCTCGCGGCGGAACGTATCTGGCTCGATGTCGAGCGCAAGCGCCTGCTTGCCGATCAGCGGATGATCGAATTCGATTTCGGCCTCGACCCGGAAGCCATGCTCGTAAGGCCGAAGTTCGCCATGCGCGCCGTCCTTGGACACACGCACCGGCTTGAGGACTTCGATATAGCGGCGTGGCAGCGCGCGCGTGGTCAGCCCCGCCTGATCGAGCGCCTCGACGAAGGCGGCGGCGCTACCATCCATGATCGGCACTTCCGGCCCGTCGATCTCGACCACGACGTTGTCGACATGCAGCCCGCGCAACGCGGCGAGCAGATGTTCCGCCGTCGAGCAGAGCGGGCCCTTGGCATCGCCAAGTACGGTGGCAAATTCGGTGGCGGTGACCGCGCGCACGTCGGCGCGAATTTCGCGCTCGGTAGTGCCGTCGGCGGATACGCGCTGGAAAACGATGCCGGTGTCGTCGTCGGCCGGATGTAACGTCAGGGTGACGGGGCTGCCGGAATGCACGCCAATGCCGGAAACGGCAATGTGGTCGCGCAACGTTGTCTGCTTAGCACCCTTCATCGTACCCGTTTACGCCGGCTCGCAAGCCGCGCGTCCCATCCCAAGCCCACCACGGGGCCATATTTTAGCCTTCAAGCCAGCAGCTGCCTGCGTTCTGGAAGACGCCCCCAGGGATCGAAAAGTCCCTTTCACGGCGGAAACTTAGGTCATTACCCCGGCTTTCTCCAACTCACGTCTTCTTACCGACTGTTACTCTTTTTTGCCGCAATTACGGGGCGAACGGCCAGTTTACAGCCGGATTTACCTTACCGGGCCGACGTTGCGCATTTAACAAGCAGCATTCGCGCAAGCCGGAAACCGGCCCGGCTAGGACCACAAAATCGTTTTAATTCAATATGTTAAACAAACTGACCAGCAACCGCCTACTGGCAGAACGGCCCCGCTCCGGGCTCCGGAGGGGGCCGTACTGGGATTTTACGGGGCCGTTAGTTGGCCTGCCGGCGTAGGAACGCCGGGATGTCCAACTGGTCCTCCTCGGCCGAATTATGCACAGGAGCGGGGCGGCCATGGGGGTCGAGCCCCTGGGGTGCCGAGCGACGGGCATATTCCGATACCGGGTCGTCCGGCCGGCCTTCCGGCTGGCGGGCGGTCGGCCGCTGGGGCCGCTCGAACTGCGGCATCACCTGCGCGGTGCGGGGGGCACGCGGCGCCTCCACCTCCTCCGTCCGCCGGCCGAGACCGACCGAGGCCAACCGCTGCATCAGCGACATGCGGCGCTTCTCGGGATGGTCGTCGGCCAGTTCGCCGCGTTGCGCCTTGATTTCATTCTGCGCCGGTAGCGGCAGTTCGTCGATGCGCGGCATGCGCGGCGTCCGCACCGCCGCCCGATCGGGCGCTGGCGGGATGAACGCCTTCGGCATCGGCGGTTCGGCATGCGCCGTTTCGGCCGTCGCCGGTTCAAACAGCGACGGCTTCATCGGCATTGGCCGGATCGAGACCTCCTCGGGACCGTTCGGCGCCATGAGCGCCGCGGCCACCGCCGCATGCGCGGCGGTTTCGATCGCCGCGGTGCTGGCGGCAGCCGGCTGCGGCGCCGGCGCGCGCTCGATGCGGTCGGCGGCGCGCACGCTGCGCACTTTGCCGGCCAGTTCCTTGAGCGCGGCTTCAGGCTGCGACGGCTGACGTTGCACGGCGGCATGGTCGATGCCGGTCGCCACCACCGAAACGCGGATGATACCTTCCAGGCTTTCGTCGAAGGTGGCGCCGACGATAATGTTGGCGTCCTGGTCGACCTCCTCGCGGATGCGGGTGGCGGCCTCGTCGACTTCGTACAGCGTCAGGTCCTTGCCGCCGGTGATCGAGATCAACAGACCCCTGGCGCCCTTCATCGAGGCGTCGTCGATCAGCGGATTGGCAATCGCGGCTTCGGCGGCGGTGAGCGCGCGCTTCTCGCCGGAGGCTTCGCCGGTGCCCATCATCGCCTTGCCCATCTCCTTCATCACCGCGCGTACGTCGGCGAAGTCGAGATTGATCAGGCCTTCCTTGACCATCAGATCGGTGATGCAGGCGACGCCCGAATAGAGCACCTGGTCGGCCATCGCGAAGGCGTCGGCGAAGGTGGTCTTCTCGTTGGCGACCCGGAACAAGTTCTGATTCGGGATGATCAACAAAGTATCGACCACCTTATGCAGCTCGACGATGCCGGCTTCCGCAAAACGCATGCGGCGCTGGCCCTCGAAGTGGAACGGCTTGGTAATCACGCCGACCGTGAGAATGCCGAGCTCGCGCGCGGCCTTGGCGATGATCGGCGCCGCACCTGTGCCGGTGCCGCCACCCATGCCGGCGGTGACGAACACCATGTGCGCGCCGGTAAGATGATCGCGGATTTCGTCGATCACCTCTTCCGCGGCGGCACGCCCGACCTCGGGCTGGGAGCCCGCGCCGAGACCCTCGGTCACCTGCGCGCCCATCTGGATGATGCGCTCGGCCTTTGACATCGTGAGCGCCTGCGCGTCGGTATTGGCGACGACGAAGTCGACGCCTTGCAGACCGGCCGCGATCATATTGTTGACCGCATTGCCGCCGGCACCGCCAACGCCGAATACGGTAATTCGCGGTTTCATCTCGCGAATGTCTGGAATCTTCAGATTGATCGTCATGTTTGCCTCTTTGGTGCACGGGCAGCAGGCAGCGCATTGCGCCCGCACGCCGTCGAACAGGACCGGTCCGCCGCCGGTCCCTTCGTGGTTCCGTTTTTGTGGGTCAGAAGCTTTCGCGTAGCCATCGTCCAACCCGTGCCATGTAACCGCCCGTTCCTGTCATCAATTGCCGCGTTCGCCGCGGTTCGAAGTGTTCAAGATGTGCCGCTTGCGGATAGACCAGAAGCCCCGCGGCCACGGCGAACGCCGGACCTTTGGCCGCTTCCGGCAAACCCGCCAACCCAAGGGGACGCCCGATACGCACTGGTCTTCGCAAAATACGCGCCGCGAGATCGGCGATGCCGGCGAGCTGGCTCGCGCCGCCCGTCAGCACCACGCGTGCGCGCGGTTCGGCCGCGAACGGCGAAGCCTTGAGCCGGTCGCGCACCATTTCGAGGATTTCCTCGACCCGCGGCTTGATGATTCGCACAAGCGCCGCCCGCGAAACGAATTGCGGCGGTTCGCGCTCATCATCTCCGACCGGAGGGACCGTGATCATGTCGCGCTCGTCCGATCCTCCGGTCAAAACACTGCCATAAATCGCTTTGATTCGCTCTGCATCCGCGATCCGGGTGTTGAGACCGCGGGCAAGATCCATGGTGACGTGATGGCCGCCGAGCGCAAAACCGTCGGCGTGCACGAATTTTCCACCGGAAAATACCGCCAGCGTGGTCGTTCCAGCCCCCAGATCGATGGTCGCGGCGCCGAGATCGGCCTCGTCGTCGGCCAGCACGGACAATCCGGCCATATACGGGGAGGCGGCCATGGCCTCGACCGTCAGATGGCTGCGTTCGACCGCCAGCATCAGGTTGCGCACGGTCGCCACGTCGCTGGTGACCATGTGCATGTCGACGCCAAAGCGAGACCCAAGCATGCCGCGCGGCTCGCGGATGCCGCCGACCGCGTCGAGCGTATAACCAATGGGCAGCGAATGCAGCACGGCACGGCCGTCGCGCACCGAGTGACGGCTAGCGGCCGCCAGCACACGGCCGATGTCGCCATCGGTCACGGCGCCGCCGGCCAGTTCAATGTTGGCGATGAAGCGTTCGCTGCCGAGCCGGCCGCCGGACAGCGACACCACCACGGATTCGAGTTGAACCTTGGCCATGCTTTCGGCGATGTCGATGGCTTCGCGCACCATCTCCTCGACCTCGACCAAGTCGACCACGCCGCCGGCCTTCATGCCGCTCGCCGCGGTGTGGGCGAAGCCCAGAATCTGCACGCCGTGGCTGCGCCGACGCAATACGTCCTGCGGCGCCTGCGGCTCGAGCCGCGCGATCAGGCAGGCGATCTTGCTGGTGCCGATATCGAGGCCGGCGACAACTGCCGCGCGGCGCGGCGAAACCGGCTTCATCTTGGGCGTGAGGCCGAAGCGCAGCACGGTCATGCGTCGGTCCCCTTCCCTTTGTTGGCCTTCTTGCTTTTTTCGGCGGCCTTCAGCGCCTCATCGCGCGCCGCCGCGGCAACGTCGGATTGCCGCACCATCACGCGGTCCGGCAGCCGCAGATCGACGGCGACGATGTCGCGCGACAGCAATTTCTTGTCGCGGTCGAGATCGGCCAAAATGCGCAGCGCCTGCTCGGGCTCGCGTTCCGGCAGCAAGACTTCGAGCCCGCTTTTCAGATGCAGGTTCCAGCGCCGTTCGGCGACCAGCACCGAGGCTTCGACCGACTTGGCGATCACCGGATAGCGCTTGAGTAAGCCGAGAAAATCCTGCGCGGCTTGCGCGGCGCCGTCGCCGACCACCAGCGGCAGCGAGGCGAAGCGCTGCGGCACGGAGCTTTCCAGCACGGTGCCGTCGGCGGCGATCAGATAGACGCGGCCTTCCTTCTGCCAGAGCGCGAAGGCCTTGCGCTCGGTGACCTCGACGCGCAGCCGGTCGGGATAAAGCTTGAGCACGGCCGCCTGCGCGATCCACGGATTGGTCATCAGCCGGATGCGCGTCTGCGCGGCATCGAGGAACAGCAGCGAAGAGCTGCCGGTCACGCCGGCGAGGTTGAGGATGTCGTCGCGGTTGACTTCATGCTGACCGGCGAGCGCGACATCGGCAATGCGGAAGCCAACGGAATTGGCGGCACTGTCGCAGATGTCCTGGATCTGCGCCGCGATATCCTGGGTGTGGCCGCCTTTGACCACGCCGTAATAGGTGCTGGCGAGCAGTAGCATGGCGGCGGCACTGGCGCCGGCGCCGCGCGGCACTTTCAAATTGACCAGCGCCGACCCGCAGCGGCGCACAAAGCGCAGCGTGTCGGAGTCCGATGCCGGCCAAGATGACAGCATTGCAGGCGCGCGCAGCCGCCGCGCGGCGGTCGCGCGCCGATTTAATCTTTGCTTCAGCGATTGAGCGAGGCGCGCTCGATCATCCATCGAAAGACCAGTCCCCTTGGCAGGCCATCGGCGGCGGCATGCCCGCGCGCGCAAAACCCCAGCCGTGCGCGCAGAAACGCAGCCAGTGCCTAGTCTTGGGGCGCTTTGGTAAACGATTAGTAAAGGTTTACGGATTGTGTGCGGGGGGCCTTAACTTAAGGCGGGAGCTTGCAAATCCGGCGCTTTCGGTCGGCCTCACCGGTCCAGCGACGCATCCTCGATCATCCAGGCCACCAGCTGCTCGAAACTGATGCCGGCGTGGACGGCCAGTTCCGGCACTAGCGAGGTTTCGGTCATGCCGGGCTGGGTATTCACCTCAAGGCAGGACACGCCTTTGATGCCTGCGAGGCCGTCGTCGTAGCGGAAGTCGGACCGCGTGACCCCCCGGCAGCCGAGCGCGCGATGGGCGAGCAACGACAGGCGGCGGCACTCCTCATACACCGCTGGCGCCACCGGGGCGGGCAGCAAATGCTTCGAGCCGCCGGGCGCGTATTTGGCCTCGTAGTCGTAGAATTTGGTGGCGGCGACGATCTCGATCACGCCGAGCGCTCTGTCCCCCATCACCGCGCAGGTGAGCTCCTTGCCGGGGATGTAGGGCTCGACCAGCACGCGGTCGCCGAAGCTCCAGTCGGGCCGCGTCAACTCCTGCGGCGGATGCTTGTGATCCTCACGCACGATGAAGACGCCGACGCTGGAGCCTTCCGCCACCGGCTTGATCACGTAAGGCGACGGCAGCAGATGTTTTTCCGCGGCCTCGGCGCGCGACACCACCAGGCCGCCCGGCACCGGCACGCCGGCCGCCTTGAGCACGGTCTTGGCGATGTCCTTCCGCATGGCGAGCGCGGAGGCCAGCACGCCGGAATGGGAATAGGGAATGCCGAGGATTTCCAAGAGGCCCTGCAGCGTGCCGTCCTCGCCGGGACGGCCGTGCAGGAGATTAAGCGCGCAGTCCGGCTTGAGGCCGGTCAGCACGCGCGCGATGTCGCGCGTGACGTCAACGCGGGTGACGCGATAGCCGGCACGCTCGGCGGCGTCGGCACAGGCTTTGCCGGAGTTGAGCGAGACTCCGCGCTCGGCCGACCAGCCCCCCATCAGAACGGCGACGTGTTTCATCTGAATTAAGTAACCCCAATCCTCTTAATTTCCCATTCCAGATCGACGCCGGAGTGCGCCTTGACCCGCTCGCGCACGGTTTCGCCAAGCGTTTCGATGTCGGCCGCGCTGGCGCCTTCCATATTGATCAGGAAGTTGCTGTGCAGCTCGGAGACTTTGGCCTGGCCGACCTTGAGCCCGCGGCAGCCGGCCTCGTCCACCAATTTCCAGGCGCTGTGGCCGGGAGGATTCTTGAACGTCGAGCCGCCGGTGCGATTGCGCGGCTGGGTCTTCTCGCGCTTGGTCTTGATCGACGCCATCTCGGCGGCAATCGCTTCCGGATCGCCAGCGGCGCCCTGAAATACCGCGGCGGTGAAGATAACATCGTCGGCAACGCCGCAATGGCGATAGGAAAAACCCATGTCGGCATTGCTGAAGGTGCGGACATGGCCCTGACGGTCGACGCCGCGCGCCTCGATCAGCACATCTTTGGTTTCGCCGCCATAGGCGCCGCCGTTCATGCGCAGCGCGCCGCCAATCGAGCCCGGAATGCCGCTATAAAAAGCGAGACCCGCAATGCCGGCGGCTTGCACCGCGCGCGCGACCATCACGTCCAGCATCGCCGCGCCGGCAACGACGCGCTGCCCTTCCTCGATCTTGATCTCGTTGAAGCCGCGGCCGAGCCGCACCACCACGCCCGGCACGCCACCGTCGCGCGCGATCAGGTTCGAGCCGGCGCCAATCACAGTGACCGGAATCTCCGCCGCCAGGTTTTGCATGAAATAAGCCAGATCGTTCTCGTCCTGCGGCATGTAGAACGCCTGCGCCGGACCGCCGACGCGAAACCAGGTCAGTTCTTCGAGCGATTGGTTGGCCAGCAGACGCCCACGCAATTCGGGCATCTTCGTTTTCAGCTCGGGAACGATGTCGGGAAAACTCATAACGCCTTTAATTCCCCCGGCAGCGCATAGGCCCATTGCGTGATCGAGCCGGCGCCGAGGCAAACCACGTAGTCGCCCGGCTTGGCCAGGTCTTTGACAAGGCCGGCGAGTTTTTCCGGACTTGGCAGCGGAATCGCCTGCTTGTGGCCGTGCGCGCGCAGACCCTGCACCAGCGCGTCGCGATCGGCGCCGGCGATCGGCGCTTCGCCGGCCGGATAGACCGGCGCCACGATCACGGCGTCGGCGTCGTTGAAGCAGGTGCAGAATTGCTCGAACAGATCGTGCAAGCGCGTATAGCGATGCGGCTGCATCACCGCGATCACCTGGCCCTTGGCGCTTTCTCGCGCGGCACGCAGCACGGCTGCGATCTCCACCGGATGATGGCCGTAGTCGTCGATGATGACCGCGCCGTTCCACTCACCCACTTTGGTGAAGCGGCGCTTGACGCCGCCGAATGCTTGCAGCGCCTTGCGGATCACCACATCCTTGATGCCGAGCTCATGCGCCACCGCCACCGCCGCCGTCGCATTGAGCGCGTTGTGGCGGCCCGGCATCGGCAACATCAACTTGTCGATGGTGTGGACGGTCTTGCCCTCGCGGTCGCGGAACAGCACCGAGAATTGCGACTGGCCGTTTTGATGCGCGATGTCGGCCAGGCGAACGTCGGCCTGCGGATTTTCGCCGTAAGTGAGAACGCGGCGATCTTCCAGCTTGCCGACCAGCGTGTGCACCACCGGATGATCGGTGCACATCACCGCAAAGCCATAGAACGGAATATTTTCGACAAAGGCGCGGAAGGCATCCTGCACCGCCTCGAACGTGTGGAAGTGATCGAGATGTTCGGGATCGACATTGGTGACGATCGCGATGTCGGCCGGCAGCTTCAGGAAGGTGCCGTCGGATTCGTCGGCCTCGACCACCATCCAGTCGCCGGCGCCCAGCCGCGCATTTGTGCCGTAGGCGTTGATGATGCCGCCATTGATCACGGTCGGATCGAGACCGCCGGCATCGAGCAGCGCCGCCACCATCGACGTGGTCGTGGTCTTGCCGTGGGTACCGGCAATGGCCACGCAGCTTTTCAGCCGCATCAGTTCGGCCAGCATTTCGGCGCGCCGCACCACCGGCAGGCGCAAGGCGCGGGCGGCGATCAGCTCGGGATTGTCGCGCTTGATGGCGGAAGAGACGACCACGACATCGGCGCCGTCGATATTTTCCGCCTTGTGGCCGATGGCGACCTTGATGCCTTTGTCGCGCAACCGTTTGACGTTGGCGCCCTCGGCCACGTCGGAGCCGGTGACGGTGTAGCCGAGATTGGCCAGCACCTCGGCGATGCCGCTCATGCCGATGCCGCCGATGCCGACAAAATGCACCGGGCCGATGTCGCGCGGCAGTTTCATTAGGTCGCCCTCATTGTCAGGCGTGCTTAATGCAAGAGCCGGAAGGCGGAAACAAGACCGGCCAAGCCCGGTTCTTGCCGGAATGCTTAAATTCCAACGACTTTCAGCACCAGGTCGGCCAGCCGCTCGGCGGCATCGGTGCTACCGGCCGATTTGGCCGCCTGTGCCATCCCGGCCAGGGGTGCCGGGTCGCCGGCGAGCCGTGCAAACTCGCTGGCCAGACGCTCGGGCGTGAAATCGCGTTGCTCGATCCGGATCGCCCCGCCGGCCTCCGCCAGCACGCCGGCATTGGCGAATTGATCCTGATCGAGCGCATGCGGCAGCGGCACCAGGATCGCGGGCCGGCCGATGGCGGAGAGTTCGGCCACCGTGGACGCACCGGAGCGGGAAATCACCAAATGCGCGGCCGCCATGCGCGCCGGCAAATCGGAAAAGAATGGCGCGACCTCGGCGGCAATGCCAAGCCGGGCATAGGTGGCGCGGACCGTATCGGCGTCCTCGGCGCGGGCTTGCTGCACGATCGACAGGCGGACCAGCAGCGCAACCGGTATGAGTTCGACGGCCTTTGGCACGATCTCGGCCATGACGCGCGCGCCCTGGCTGCCGCCGAACACCAGCAGGCGCAATTTTCCGCCCGCTTCCGGCGCCGCGTAAGGCGTCGCCGCGGCCGCGATCACTTCGGCGCGAATGGGATTGCCGGTGAATGTAATCTTTGATTGCCAGCGCGGGTCGAGCTTTGCCAGCGTGCGAAAGCCGGTGGCGATCTTCGTGACGCGCGGCGCTAGCGCACGATTGGCACGGCCCATGACGCCGTTCTGCTCATGCACCACGGTGGGAACGCCGCGTAGCGCCGCGGCCCACAGCGGCGGCACGGTCGGATAACCGCCAAAGCCAACCACGGCGGCGGGCCGCACGCGGCCGAACATCGCCCAGGCCTTGGCTGTGCCGATAGCCAGCATCGCAGCGGTCAGCACGACATTGAACGGATCGGTGCCGCGCAAGGTCGCGCTCGGAATGATGTGCACGGCGCGCGCCGGAAACTTGAAATGGGCGGCGCGCGCATCGGTCGCAAGCTCGACGATGGCGCCGCGCTTCTGCAAGGCGTCGGCGAGCGCCTGCGCCGGAAACAAATGCCCGCCGGTTCCACCGGCCGCGAGCAGCACCAGCGGCGCCGCGGACATCAGGCGGCGCTCCCCTCGCTCACAAGGTCGGGCGACGTCAGCATCGCGGTGCGCGGCTGTTCGCGCGTCAGCGCCAGCAACATCCCCATGGCATAGGCGAGCGACAGCATCGAGGAACCGCCATAGGAGATGAACGGCAGAGTCATGCCTTTGGCCGGGATGAGATGAAGGTTCACCGCCACGTTGATCGCCGACTGCATGCCGAACAATATCGCCAGCCCCGCGGCGGCAAAGCGCGTGAAGGCATCGTCATTGCGCATGGCGCGCGCCAAGGCGCGGATGACGATGAAGGCGAACAGCGCCACCAGCGCGAGACAAAGTACTACGCCGAATTCTTCCGCCGCTACCGCGAACACGAAGTCGGTGTGGCTCTCGGGCAGCAGCCGCTTGACAGTGCCCTCGCCCGGGCCGCGACCGAACCAACCGCCGCGCATGAAGCTTTCGGTCGCGATGTCGATATTGAAGGTATCACCCGAAGCCGGATTGAGAAACTTTTGGATGCGGCTGGCGACGTGTGGCACGGTGAAATAGGCCGCGGTCAGGCCGAAGGCGGCGACGCCCGCGATACCGAGCACCCAGATCAACCGCATCCCGGCCATGAAGAACAGCGCGCTCCACACCAGCACCACCAGCATGGTCTGGCCGAAGTCGGGCTGCATGACCAAAAGCGCGACCACGCCTAAGAGCAGCGCCAGCGAAAACGCATTGGCCGGCATATCCGCGCGCTTGGCGGATTCGCCGAACAGCCAGGCGACCAGGATCACGAAAGCCGGCTTGAGGAATTCCGAGGGCTGGATGTTGACCCCGAAGACGATCAGCCAGCGCCGCGCGCCCTTGATCTCGGCGCCGAAATACGGCGTAACCGCCACCATGACGATGCTGACCGCAAATACGATCAGTGCCAGCCGCCGGATCTGGCGCGGATTGAGGAACGACACGCCGAGCATGATGGCGACAGTCGGGATCAGATACAGGATGTGCCGGTTGACGAAATAAAACGGGTCTAGTCCGAGCCGGCCGGCGACCGGCGGGCTGGCGGCAAGCGAGAGCACGACGCCGGCCAGCATCAGCGCGCCGAAGGCGGCGAGCGTCAGCCGGTCGACCGTCCACCACCATTCGCCGAAAGGCGTGCGTTGCGTGCGCGAAACCATGTCCCGTTCCCGGGCCCAAGCTGACGTGTCACGGTTTACGAAGCATTAATGCCCGGGATCGCTCGAACCAGCTCGGTGAAAGCCGTCCCGCGCACCTCGAAGTTCGGGTACTGGTCGAACGAGGCGCAGGCCGGCGACAGCAGCACCACCGGTTCTTTCAGGCCGGAGGCCGCGGCATCGCGCGCGGCGGCATCGACCGCGGCCGGCAGCACGCCGCACATTTCGTAGGGCACCTTGCGGTCCAGCGTCTTGGCGAATTCATCCGCTGCTTCGCCGATCAGATAAGCCTTGCGGATGCGCGGGAAGAAGGAGGCCAAGCTCTCGATGCCGCCGGTCTTGGGCTTGCCGCCCGCGATCCAGAAAATATCCAGAAAGCTCGCCAGCGCCTTGGCCGCGGAATCCGCGTTGGTCGCCTTCGAGTCGTTGACGAACAGAACGCTTTCCTTGCGGCCGACCTGCTGCATACGATGGGCAAGACCGGGGAAACTCGCGAGCCCTTTTTGGATCTCTGGCAATTCGACGCCGAGCGCCAGACAGGCGGCGATCGCGCAGGCCGCGTTCTGTGCGTTGTGCGCGCCGCGCAGAGAGGCGATGCCGGTAAGTTGCGCTAGCGCGTGGGCCTTGCCGTTCGCCGCGCGCAAGATGCGGCTACCCTCGGCGTAATAACCGTCGCGCAGCGGCGCCTCGACCGACACGCGCACGACTTTCTTGCCGGCGCGCTCGATGCGGCCTGCCGCCTCGCGCGTGTAGCGGTCGTCGACGCCGATCACCGCGGTGCCGCCCGGCTCGACGCTGGCAGGAACCAGCATCTTGAGCGCGGCGTAGTTTTCCATGCTGCCGTGGCGGTCGAGATGGTCTTCCGACACGTTGAGCAGAATGCCGACAGTGGGCTTGAGCGACGGCGCCAGATCGACCTGATAGGACGACACCTCCAGCACGTAAGTGCGTCCGGGCGCGAACGGCTCAAGCGCCAGCGCCGGCACGCCGATATTGCCGCCCATCTGCGCGTCGCGGCCGGCGCTTTTGAGCAAATGCATGATGAGCGCGGTGGTGGTCGATTTGCCATTGGTGCCGGTGATCGCGACCAGCGGGCACTTTGCCTCGGACTTGGCGCGCTCGCGGCAGAACAATTCGATGTCGCCGATGATCTCGACATCGGCTTTGCGCGCGAGCTTCACCGACCAATGCGGCTCCGGATGAGTCAGCGGCACACCCGGCGCCAGCACCAGCGCCGCGATCTGCGACCAGTCGAGTTCGCGCAAGTCTCGCGTCTTGAGGCCCGCCGATTTCGCACCGGCCAGCATCTTGTCGCTGTCGTCGAAGGCGACCACCTCGGCGCCGCCTGCGATCAGCGCGCCCGCCGCCAGCAGCCCGGATTTGCCGAGGCCGAAGACCGCGACTTGTCTGCCGGCGAACGTGGTGACCGGGATCATCGCAACTTCAAGGTCGCCAGGCCCGCGAGCGCCAGCACCACGGCGACAATCCAGAACCGGATCACGATCTGCGGTTCGGTCCAGCCGAGCTGCTCGAAGTGATGATGGATCGGCGCCATCTTGAACACGCGCTTGCCGGTGAGCTTGAACGACACCACCTGCACGATCACCGACACCGCTTCCAGCACGAACAGACCGCCGACGATCGCCAGCACGATCTCGTGCTTGATCGCGACCGCGACCGCGCCGAGCATGCCGCCGAGCGCCAGCGAGCCGGTGTCGCCCATGAAGATCGAGGCCGGCGGCGCATTGAACCAGAGGAATCCCAGCGACGCGCCGATCACCGCCCCGCACACCACCGCCAATTCGCCGGTGCCGGCGACGTAGTGGATTTGCAGGTATTCCGCGAACAGCGCGTTGCCGACCAGATACGAGATCAATCCAAAGCTCGCCGCCGCGATCATCACCGGCACGATGGCGAGGCCGTCGAGGCCGTCGGTGAGATTGACCGCATTGCCGGCGCCGACCATCACGAAAGCGCCGAGCAGCACGAAGGCCCAGCCGAGATTTATCACCAGTTCCTTGAAGAACGGAAACACCAGCGAGGTCGCGATCGGCGGCTTGCCGAGATGCGCGAGTGCGGCGCAGGCGATCACCGCGATGAGCGCCTCGGCGGCGAGCCGTGTGCGGCCGGCAAAGCCCGCATTGGTCTGGCGGGTGACTTTCAGATAGTCGTCATAAAATCCGATCAGACCGAAGGCGAGCGTCACACCGAGCACGATCCAGACATAGGGACTGGTCGGGTTGGCCCACAGCAAGGTCGAGACCAGCAGCCCGGACAAGATCATCAGGCCGCCCATGGTCGGCGTGCCCTTCTTGGTGACCAGATGCGATTGCGGACCGTCGGCGCGGATCGGCTGACCCTTGCCTTGCTTGAGCCGCAACAGGTCGATGATCGGGCCGCCGAACAAGAACACGAACACCAGCGCGGTGACGATGGCGCCGCCGGTGCGAAATGTGATGTAACGGAAGACGTTGAGGAACGACAGCTTGTCGGAGAATTCGGTCAGCCAATAAAACATCGGGTCAGCCTTGCCGCCAAATCAGGTCTGCTCGAGCGCGGCCGGTCTGGCAAACTGCCGTTCCAGCGCCTTGACGATCGGCCCCATTTTCGAGCCCAGCGATCCTTTGACCATCACCGCGTCGCCGTCGCCAATGGCGGCCAGCACCGCCGGTTCAAGCGCCGCCGCGGTCTCGGCATAGCCGCCCCGGCGGCCGGATGGAAGGGCCTCCCAAAGCGCATGCATCAGCGGCCCGCTGCAGAACACAATATCGACGTTGGCCTGCTCGATCGGCCCGGCCAAGGCGCGGTGCATCGCGACCCCTTGCCCGCCCAGTTCCAGCATGTCGCCCAGCACGGCAATCCGGCGGCCGTCGCGGCCGACCAAGGCCTGGCCGAGCAAGGCAATGGCTGCCGCCATCGAGGCCGGGTTGGCATTATAGCTTTCGTCGATTAACAGCGCGCTGCCGCCCGGCACCCGCAAGATCGAGCGCGTACCGCGTCCGACGGCGGGCTTGAGGTTGTTGAGGGCGAGCGCGGCCAGCGCCAGATCGGCGCCCACCAGCGAGACCGCGGCCAGCACAGCGAGCGAATTGAGCACCAGATGCTTGCCCGGTGCGCCGAGCTTGTAGGTGACCGGCTCGCCAAGAACCAGCGCCTCGATGGTCGAGGAATCCGGCTGAAGTCCGCAGCGCACCAGCATGGCGTCGGCATCGTCGCTTTCGCCGAACGAGACGACGCGCTTGACGCCGGCCGCCTTGGCGGCTGCGGCGAGGCGGGCGTATTGCGCATTGTCGCGATTGAGCACGGCGGCGCCACCGGGCTCGATGCCTGAAAAGATTTCCGCCTTGGCGTCGGCGATCTTTTCCAGCGATCCGAAATATTCCAGATGCACCGGCTCGATCGCCGTGACGATCGCTACATGCGGGCGCACCAATTTGGTCAGCGGCGTGATTTCGCCGGCATGGTTCATGCCGATCTCGAACACCGCAAATCTGGCCGAGGCCGGGCAGCGCGCCAGCGACAACGGCACGCCCCAATGATTGTTGTAGGAAGCGGCCGATACATGGGTCTCACCGTCGGGCGACAGCGCGAGCCGCAAGGCTTCCTTGGTGCCGGTCTTGCCGACCGAACCGGTGACGGCAATTACTTTGGCGTCGCTGCGGGCACGCGCAGCCTTTGCGAGATCGCTTAAAGCGCCCAGCGCATCCGCCGCGATTAGCAGCGGCGCGTCGGCGGCGAATTTCTTGCCGCTGCCGCGCGCGACCACCGCAACACCGGCGCCGGCTTTGAGCGCGGCCTCGACGAAATCATGGCCGTCGCGGCTGTCGCCCGTGATGGCGAAGAAGGCCTCGCCGTTGCCGATGGTGCGCGTATCGATCGACAGACCCGGCACGTCTTGCGGCAGGGCGCCGGATTTTTCCGCGTGCATGGCCTTGGCCATGGCGTCGATGGTCCAGAGCGAGGTCATGCCACTTTGCCCTTGAGCGCCGCGGCGACGGCATCGTGATCGGAAAACGGCAGCACTTTGCCGCCGAGGATCTGGCCGGTCTCATGGCCCTTGCCGGCAATCAGCAACACGTCGCCCGCCTTCAGCTCCGCGATCGTCTTTCGAATGGCCTCAGCGCGGTCGCCGATCTCGGTCGCGCCCGGCGCCGCGGCAAGAATAGGAGCGCGGATCGCGGCCGGCTGCTCGCTGCGCGGATTGTCGTCGGTGACGATGACGCGGTCGGCATTTTCCGCGGCGATCCGGCCCATGATCGGGCGTTTGCCCGCATCGCGGTCGCCGCCGGCGCCGAACACCACCACCAACTTGCCGGTGGCGTAAGGACGCAGCGCTTCGAGCGCCTTCTTGAGCGCGTCGGGCTTGTGGGCGTAGTCGATGAAAATCGGCGCGCCGTTTTGGCTGCCGGCCAATTCGAGCCGGCCTTTGGCGCCGACGAGATGTTCCAGCGCTGCAAATGCGCGCGCCGGCGCGCTGCCGGTCGCGATCGCAAGACCGGCGGCAACGGCGGCGTTCTGCACCTGGAAGCCGCCGACCAGCGGCAGTTTGACTTTATAGGTCTGTCCCGCGTGCACGAGAGTCACGGCCTGGGCAAAGCCGTCAATGGCGCCGGAGACGAGTTTGATATCCGCGCCATGTTCGCCGACGGTGAGAATTTTAAGGCCGCGCTTGGTCGCCGCCGCGACCACCTGCCCCGCATAACAATCGTCGACCCCGATTACCGCCGTGCCGTCGGGCACGATCAACTCTTCGAACAGGCGCAGCTTGGCGGCGAGGTAAGCCTCCAGCGTCGGGTGATAGTCGAGATGGTCGCGCGACAAATTCGTGAAGGCGCCGGCCGCGATCCGCACGCCGTCGAGCCGGCGCTGGTCGAGGCCGTGCGAGGATGCTTCAAGCGCCAGATGCGTGATCCCCTCGCCCACCAACTGGTCGAGCGTGCGGTGCAGTTCGACCGGGTCGGGCGTGGTGAGCGAGCCGTATTTCTCACCCTTGGGCGAGACCACGCCGATGGTGCCGATGCTCGCGGCCTGCAGGCCGAGCTGGGCCCAGATCTGCCGCGTGAATGCGGCAACGGAGGTCTTGCCGCTGGTGCCGGTGACCGCGGCGATGGTGCCAGGTTGGCGGGAGAAGAATTTTGCCGCGGCCATCGACAAAGCATGCCGCGCATTTCTGACCGGCACGAAGACGACGCTTTCCGGCAGGCCTTGCGGGCACTGCTCGGCCGCGACCGCCGTGGCGCCGGCCGCGACCGCCTGTCTGACGAAATGCGCGCCGTCGGCCTTGGCGCCGGCGATGGCGAAAAACAAAAAGCCCGGTTTGACCTTGCGGCTGTCGGCGGCAATGCCGGCAATATCGATGCCGGCCTGACGCGCATCGAACGGCATGTTATCGAGCTGCAGGTCGGCGAGCTTCATGGACGCTTTTCTTGCTCCAACTCAAGAGGACGTCCTCTTGGTTGCCCTTGAAAGAGGGCAAGAAAAAGAAATGAACATACCACCGCCGTTACCGGCTTTCGGTGGCCTTGGCCAGGATCAGTTGGTCGGCCTTGGGCAGATCGAAACGCGGCTCGATATCGAGCAGCGGCGCAATCCGCGCGATCACCTTGGCAGCGGTCGGCGCGGCATTCCAGCCGGCGGTGGCAAAGCCATGGGTTTCGGGCGTGGCTTGAGGCTCATCCAGCATGATCATCATGAGATATTTCGGTTTGTCCGCCGGCAACACGGCCATGAAATCGGTCAGCAGCTTGTGCTTTGAATAGTGGCCGCCGACGACCTTTTCAGCCGTACCGGTCTTGCCGCCGATATAATAGCCATTCACGTTGGCCTTGGTGGCGGTCCCCTTCTCGGCGTTGAGCCGCATCAAATAGCGGATCGCGCGGCTGGTCTCAGGCTTGAGCACTTGCTTGGCAAGCTTGTCGGTGTCCGCCTGATCACGCCTGAGGAAGGTCGGCGGAATGAGCCGTCCGCCATTGAGCGTGGCCGCGATGCCCATCACCGCCTGCAGCGGCGCCACCGACAGCCCGTGACCGAAAGCAATGGTGACGGTGTTGAGCTCGCCCCAGCGCTTGGGAACGATCGGCTCGGCGCTCTCCGGCAGTTCGGTGCGCAGCCGGTCGAGCTGACCCATTTTGCGCAAGAACGCCTGGTGCCCGTCGACGCCGACGGCGAGCGCCATGCGCGCGGCACCGATGTTCGACGAATACGTGAAAATCTCCGGCACCGAAAGCGCGCGGTGCATCGGCTCGTAATCGTGGATGGCGAAGCGGCCATATTGCAGGGGATGGCTGGCGTCGAAGGTCGATGAGAGTGTCGCCTTGCCGGAATCCAAAGCCATCGCCACGGTGAGGACCTTGAAGGTCGAACCCATTTCGTAGACGCCGGTGGTGAGCCGGTTGATTCGGCTCGGATCGTTCGCCTCGCGCGGATTATTGGGGTCGTAATCCGGCTCAGACACCAAGGCGACGATCTCGCCGGTATTGACGTTGAGGACAACGCCCGACGATGCCTTGGCCTTGAACTTCTCGCGCGCGGCGGCGAGTTCATCGCGCAACACGAATTGCACGCGCAGATCGAGCGCGAGCTGCACCGGCTGCTGCAGCCGGTCGGTGGCGAGCCCCGCCATGTGCAGCGCGGCGAGCCCCTGGCTGTCGAGCCATTTCTCGATGCCGGCGATGCCCTGGTTGTCGATATTGACGTGGCCGATCTCATGGCTGACCACCGCGCCGTTCGGATAAACGCGCTTGTTCTCGGTGAGGAAGCCGACGCCGGGAATGCCGAGCCGGTGGATTTCCTGCTGCTGCTTGGGCGTGATCTCGCGCTTGAGCCAGACGAAGCCGCGCTTGGACGACAGCCGTTCGCGCACTTCGTTGTTATCGAGGTCGGGCAGCACCGCGCTCAGTAACTCCTCCGCCTCGTCGACATCGATGAGCTTGCGCGGCTCGGCGAACAGCGACGGCGTCTTAACGTCGGTAGCGAGGATCTGGCCGTTGCGATCGGTGATGTCGGGCCGCGCGGTCGCGACTGCGTCCTGGCCAACGCTGCGGCGGGCGCCGTGGCCATCGCTGACGGTCGCAAACATCACCAGGCGTAGCGCGATCACGCCGTAAATGCCGGCGAAGGCAACGATCGCCAAACCAAGCCTCGCTCTGGTTTTCACGCTCCGGTCGATATCGCGGCCATAGAGAAACGAGCGCAGCCAGCGCTGCCAGCGGGTCTCGGGTAATTTGCGGGAAGCGTTCATGATGTCACCGCGGCGCCGGCACGCTGCCGGTAGTGTCGGGCGGCTGCGGCGCGAGCATGGCGCCGATTGGATCGGTCGACGGCGGCGGCACGGCTGGCGGGCGCTCGGGCAGCCGATCAAAATTGTCGAATTGCGTCGGCTGGATCGGACGCAGTGCCAAATGGCGTTCCGCGAGACCCTGGATGCGGCCGGGCGTGTCGAGCTTGGCCCATTCGGCGCGCAAGGTCGCGATAGCGTCGCGCTCGCGGCGCAATTCGCCGCTCACTTTCGCCACGCGTTCGGCTTGCAAGGTTGAATCGAACTTGATCTTGTAAACGAAGGACGCCGCCAGGATCAGCGCGCCGATCACCATGATGTTCAAAAGGCGCATACTCAGTGCCCCTTCACGACATCGACCAGCGCCGGCAGCCGCGGCAGCAAATCGGACGGATCGCTTGTATGCGCCGGCGCGGACGTGCGTTCCGCGGCGCGTAGCTTGGCCGAGCGGGCGCGCGGATTGCGTGCGGCTTCTTGATCGTCTGCGACGACCGGCCGTTTGGTGAGCACGTTGAAGCTCGGTGCGGGTCGATCGAGCTGCGGTGCGTGACGCGAACCGCCGCGAGTCTCGGCGCGTCCGGTGAGAAATGTTTTGACGATGCGGTCTTCGAGCGAATGGAACGACACGACAACCAGACGGCAACCGGGCTTCAGAATACGTTCGGCGGCTTCCAGCGCGGCGGTGAGTTCGCCGAGTTCATCGTTGACGAAAATACGCAGCGCCTGGAAGGTGCGGGTCGCCGGATGAATCTCGTGCGGCTTCGAACGCACGACGCGCGCGACGACATCAGACAGCGCGCGGGTGGTGACTATGGGCGATTCAGTGCGCGCCTTGACGATAGCGCGCGCTACCGAACGAGAGTGCCGTTCTTCGCCGAGCAGAAAAATAATGTTGGCGAGATCGCGCTCGTCGGCCGCGTTGACCACGTCGGCCGCGCTCGGGCCATCGCCGCCCATGCGCATGTCGAGCGGCCCGTCGAGCCGGAAAGAGAACCCGCGCTCGGCCGTGTCGAGCTGCATGGAAGAGACGCCGAGATCTAGCACCACGCCGTCCACAGCTTCGACGCCCAAGGCGTGCGCCACGGCTTCCAGATTGGAAAAGCGATCTTCGATCAGCGTCAGGCGGCCGTTCGCGGCTGCCACCAATGTCTGTCCAAGCGCGAGCGCGTTGGGGTCGCGGTCGATGCCGATGACCCTGCAATTGGCGGCGGCCAGAATGGCACGGGTGTAACCGCCGGCGCCGAAGGTGGCGTCGATATATGTCCCTCGGTCATGAACCTTGAGGAAGTCCAGCGCCGGGCGGCCGAGCACGGGAATGTGGAGAGCTGGTCCGCCAGCGACAGCCGCAAAGCCATCGCCGCCCGCCGTCATTCCCGTGCTCCGAGCGCGTTGCGCGCCGCCGACTGGGAACCAAGCTTGGCCTTGAGCGCGCGCACCTTGTCGGTGGCCTCCGCGAGCTCGTTCTGGAACCGGCCCGGCTCCCAGATCTGAAACTTGTGGCCGAGACCGACGAAGGTCACCGCCTCGGTGATACCCGCATGACGCCGCAAACCGATGCTCAACATCATCCGGCCCTCGCCATCGATCTTGAGCGTCTCGCTGGTGCCGTAGAGCGCCAGGGCGAACTGCTCGCGCTCGTCGGAGAACGGGGCATAACGCGAGATCAACGCCTCGATCTCCGCCATCAGGGCATTTCCGCCAGCGTCGATCGCGGGGCGATCGAGCGCCGGATAGCAAAACAGGCCATCGAAGCCGTCGCGGGCAAGCACTGAGCGAAATGAAGCAGGAATCGAGACGCGCCCCTTGGAGTCGAGCCGCAGCGTCGTGTTCGACACGAAGCGGTCCATTTCCCGCACTCCACGCCGACCGGATAGCCGCACTGACCCAGATTCCGGGGATTTCTGAACTGCCCCAAGTACTTGGGCGGTTCGCGATCCTCGATGATAAGTTATGGGATATCATGGGATATTATGGGCGTCAATGCAAAGACCCTGCCTCGCGCCTGCCAAGCGCCGGCGCAAAACATCGTCGGAACACCATTAACGGCGCTTAAACTTAAGGATTTATTGCCGAACGGCGTCTTTCCGGCTGCCTCTCGCCGCTGCATCGGGCGCCGCTTCCAGCGATGCAAAAAGCGCGGCGCTCAAGGCAAATTCTGTGAGTTCCCGGAACAAGGAATTTCGCCGTCGCGTTGGTCCGTCGCGGGCGGTCATTTCCGCCCCAAGACTCGGCGCGGGATTTCGCGCGAAAAGGGAGACAAGGTCATGACCAAAAAACTGATGTTAGGCGCAGCCCTTGGCGCGCTGATGGTGTCCGGGGCTCTGGCGCAATCGCCCCCGGTGAGTTTGGGTTCATCGTCGGCGGCTGTGCCCGCCGGCAAGGCCGATGTCGTGACGGCCCAGAAACCCGATCAATGGCTGGCGACCAAGTTCAGGGGCACCGAGGTGGATAGTGCCGACAACCAGAAGATCGGCGCGGTCACCGACATCCTGTTCGACAAGACCGGCAAGATCGAAGCCTTCGTCGTCGGTGTCGGCGGCCTTCTTGGCATCGGCGCAAAAGAGGTAGCGCTGGCGCCCTCCTCCTTCGACGTGGTCCCCGGTCAGAACGGCGATGCTGACAAGCTCAAGCTCTCGATGAGCCAGGACGAGATCAAGCAGGCGCAAAACTTCACGCCCTATCAACCGCCGCGCCCGACTACGACCGGCTCCGGCGCCCTGGGCGGATTGAACAGCCTGCCGGGCGCCGGCGGCGCCGGCAGCCGGAAATCCACCAATACGCCGCCGGGCGGCCAGTAAGGCTCATAATTATACGTGATGCGGGAGAATCCACGCGGCGCCGATAACCTTGAGTCTCCGCGCCGCGTCGGCGTTTCGGCTTATGCCATATTGCTTTTTGGCGTCGGCGCGGTGAATGATGCGCTTTCCGCGCACCCGCAAACCCATTTGGCTCCGGCCCATGTCAGTATTTCAGCCGGATTCCTTCATTGTCACCGACGTCGTGCCCTCGGCCAGTCATGACGAGCGCAAGCTGGGCCGCGCGCCCGATATGATCCTGCTGCATTATACAGGCATGCAAACCGGCGAGGCTGCGCTGACCCGGCTATGCACGGCGGACAGCAAAGTCTCGGCGCATTACGTGGTGTTCGAAGACGGCCGCATCGTGCAATGCGTGCCGGAGGAACTGCGCGCCTGGCATGCCGGCGTGTCGTCATGGAGCGGCGAAACCGACATCAATTCGTGCTCGATCGGCATCGAGATCGTCAATCCGGGCCACGAATTCGGCTATCCCAATTATCCGCTGCGGCAGATCGCGGCGGTGATCTCGCTCTGCCGCTCGATCCTGACGCGCCGCGGCCCGATCAGTTCCAACCGCATCCTGGCGCATTCCGACGTCGCGCCGGGGCGCAAGCAGGATCCGGGCGAGAAGTTTCCCTGGGAGTTGCTGAGCGAATCCGGCGTCGGCCATTGGGTGCGCCCAGCCCCGCTCAATCTCGATGGCGTCTCATTCAAGCCCGGGGAGCACGGCGACGCCATCATGCGGTTGCAGCGCGTGCTGCGCGGCTACGGCTACGGCATCGAGGAAACCGGCAATTACGACGACGCCATGCGCGAAGTGATCACGGCGTTTCAACGCCATTTCCGCCAGGCCCGCGTCGACGGCGTGGCCGACGCCTCGACGCTGCTGACGCTGCGCGCGCTGGTGGAGACGCGGCCGACGCCGCTGGCGTGAAAAGGCCAGTTTAACGCTCTTATCGTCGCGGCCTTGACGGCGCCACAACCCGCCGCCATTGCTATCCCCATCAGTCGGCCGGACGGCCGCTCCGCGCCAATGCCGAAAGGCGGCCGGGGAGGAAAGTCCGGGCTCCATGGACGAACGGTGCCGGATAACATCCGGCGAGGTCGGACCCTCACGGGCGAGACTTCAGGGACAGTGCCACAGAGAACAGACCGCCGCGGCTGCGTAGCGTTTTGGCCGCGGTAAGGGTGAAACGGTGCGGTAAGAGCGCACCGCGTTTCCAGCGATGGAAACGGCACGGCAAACCCCACCGGGAGCAAGACCGAATAGGAACGACGTTGAGACGCAAGTCTCGGGTCCGTCCAGGCCAGTCGTTCGGGTAGGTTGCTTGATGCGCCGGGCAACCGGCGTACCAGAGGAATGGCCGTCACGTTTGTGGGTCAGGACCCGCAGGCCTTACAGAACCCGGCTTATAGGCCGGCTGATATGTTCAAGGGGCGTCCGGCGGAGAACCCGCCGGGCGCCCCGCCATTTTTGGCATCGCCGCGGCAGCCTGATACAGAATGTCCGCCTGCCAACCGGGAAGAAACGTCACATGAAAAAATTTCTGTTCGCCACGTGTGTCGTCGCGGCCCTGCCGTGCAGCGCGATGGCCGCCGCCTATCCGTCGCGGCCGATCACGATGGTGGTGCCGCTCAGCGTTGGCGGTTCGACCGACGTGATCGGGCGCATCATGGCGCAGGGCATGGGCGAGGCGCTCGGGCAATCGATCATTGTCGAGAACACCACCGGCGCCGGCGGCACCATCGGCGAAGGCCGCATCTCGCGCGCCACGCCCGACGGCTACACCATCGGCATCGGCCAATGGGGCACCAATGTCGCCACCGGCGCGATCTACAATCTGTCCTACGACCTGATGAAGGATTTCGAGCCGGTCGGGCTTATTGCAACGCAGCCCTTCTTTATCGTCGCGCGCAAGACCATGCCGGCCAACAATCTGAAAGAGCTGATCGCCTGGCTGCGCGAAAACGGCGACAAGGCTAACGAAGGCAATTCCGGCGTCGGCTCGCCCAGCCATGTCGGCGGCATCCTGTTCCAGCAGGCCGTCGGCGCACCGCTCACCATGGTGCCCTATCGCGGCGCCGGCGATTCAACCACCGCCCTGCTGGCAGGACAGATCGACGTGATGCTCAACACACCGGCGCTGTCGGTGGCGCAGATGAAGGCAGGCTCCATCAAGGTCTATGCCGTCACCGCCAAAAATCGGATCGAGTCAGCGCCCGACGTGCCAACCACCGACGAGGCCGGCCTGCCCGGCTTCTATTTCTCGTTCTGGCACGCGATCTGGGCGCCGAAAGGCACGCCGAAGGACATCGTCGCCAGGCTCAACGATGCATTGAAGAAAGCATTGGCCAATCCCGCGACCCGCAAAAAACTGGTCGATTTGGCGCAGGAGATTTTCCCGCTCGAGCAGCAGACGCCCGAAGCCTTGCGTAGCTTCCAGCAGGCCGAGATCGACAAATGGTGGCCGATCATCAAGGCGGCGCACATCAAGGTGGAATAGACGCCGGAGTTTTTTGCACGAGCAGAAGTTTTTTCAAGGCGGCCCTCTTTAGCTCCACCGCCTCATCATCCCGCCGGTTCGATTCCGTTGGCCTTCAGTGTTGCGGCGGCTGAGGGCGCGCTGAGGAACGAAATCAACGCCCTCGCCGTATCGGGCTGCATCGTCGCCGCGCTCAAGCCGGCGGCAAAGCCGATTTTGGTCTGCAAAGCTTCCGGGATCGGGCCGGCCGCGTCGATCCCGGGCACGCCGACCATGCGTGTCGCCACGACCACCACCATGTCGGCTTCGCCGCGCGCCACCACTTCGACGCAGTCTTCCGCCGCCATCGGTTTTAGCTTTGCTTGCATCGCATCCTTGAGCCCCAAGCGGTCGACGAGGCTGACGAAATACATTCCGCTGGCGCCGTGCGCGGGAAATGCGACCGCCTTGGCGGCGAGCAGCGTGCGCTTGAAGCCGTCAACACTGGCGATGTCGGGCTTCGCCGTCCCCGCGCGAACCCCGACCCCCAGGCCGGAACGACCGATGTCGACGAGACTGCCGGCGGCGACTTTGCCCGACGCGATCAATTGTTCGATGGTCGACGGGTTGCCGACCGCGACGTCGAAGGCTTCGCCCGCCTGCCCGCGCCTGACGACTTCGGGGTTGACGTCGAATTGCAGGTCAATTGTGCCGTTACCCGCGCGCGTGAACGCGTCGCATAAAGCGCGCACGCCAGCGCGCGGGCCATTGCCGCTAAGTACTTTCAGGTGGAAGGTCAATGCGCGGACACCGCCTCGATTTTGGCCGCCTTGATAACCTTGCCCCATTTCTCGATTTCATTCGCGACGAATTTGGCATACTCGGCCGGCGAGCCGGTAAGCACCGTGCCGCCGATATTGGCGAACTTCTCCTTGAGTTGAGGATCGGCGAGGACGGCATTGATCTCCTTGTTGAGTCTGGCGACGATGTCCGGCGGCGTGCCCTTGGGTGCGCCAATCCCGTGCCAGATGTAGGCCTCGAATCCAGGGACCGTGGCCGCCACGGTGGGCACGTCCGGCAGCGTTTCCGAGCGCGTTGCACCGGTCACCGCCAGCGCTCGCAGCGTGCCGGCCCGCACGTATGAGATCGAGACCGGCATCGGACCGATAAAGGCCTGAACCTGGCCGCTGAGCAGATCCGGCACGGGGTTCGCGCGATAGGGCACGTGCACCATGTTGATGCCGGCCGTGATCTTGAGCAACTCGCCGTTCATATGCGGCGCGCTGCCGATGCCGAACGAGGCAAAATTGATCTTGCCGGGATTGGCCTTCGCGTAGGCGATGAACTCAGACAGCGTTTTCGCCGGGACCGACGGATTCACCACCAGCAAATTTGGCGACTGGAAGGTGCCCGCAACCGGCACGATGTCTTTGGCGATATCGAAACTGAGCCCCTGGTAGAGCGAGGCGTTTACGGCGTTGGTCACCGTCATCGCCAGCAGCGTGTAGCCGTCGGGGGTCGCGCGCGCGACGGTCTCGGCCGCCAAATTGCTGCCGGCGCCGGGCCGGTTGTCGACGATAAATTCCTGACCGAGTTTTTGTCCCAGCGGCTGCGCAACCAGGCGCATATCGATGTCGGTCGCCGAGGCGGGCGGGAAGCCGACGACGATACGCACCGGTCGCGATGGATAGCTTTCAGCTTTTGCGGTGGACGAAAGTGCCGGGAGCGCGACGGCAGCCCCGGCGAGTTGCAGGAATCGGCGGCGTTGAAGTTTCATTGCGTTATCCTCCCATAGGAACAGATTTTTATTGATGATTATTTCATTCCAACTTGATGTTGGCGTCCTTGATGACCGCGCCCCACTTCGCCATCTGACCCTTGAGATAGGCGGTGGCTTCGGCCGGCGTTGAGCTCACGGTCAGCACATTGATGTCGATGAATTTCTGCTTGACCGGCGGGTGGTCGAGCGCCGCGACCACATTGTCGTGCACCTTGTTGACAAATTCGGCCGGGGTCTTGCCCGGCATGTACAGCAGTTGCCCGTCGGACACGTCGAAGCCCGGCAGGCCGGATTCCGAAACGGTCGGGATATTGCCGGCAAAGGGAATGCGCGTCGCCGAGGTGACGGCCAGCGCGCGAACGGTGCCGCCCTGAATCTGCGACATCACCGACGGCAAGGTGGCAACCATCATGTCGACTCGGCCCGACATAAGATCGGTGAGCGCCGGGCCGCCGCCACGATAGGGCACATGGGTCAAGGCAATGCCGGCGGTGCGACTAAACAGCTCGCCGCACAAATGCTGGATGGTGCCGGCGCCCGGCGAGGCGTAGGTGGTCTTGCCGGTATTGGTCTTGGCGTACGTGATGAAGTCCTTGAGCGACGTCGCGGGCGATGAATTCGGCACCAGCAGCACGTTGGTGAAAACGGTGAGCCGGGTGACCGCCGTCAGATCGGTCAGCGGATCATAACCCAGCGTCGAATAGAGAAACGGATTGGTCGCGATGAAGTTGGTGGCGATGAAAATCGTGTAGCCGTCGGGCGGCGACTGCGCGGCGGCGAGCGCGCCGATATTGCCGCCGGCGCCGCCTTTGTTCTCGACCAGCACCGGCTGGCCCCAGATCTCGGACAGCCGGGCGCCCAGCACGCGAGCGACCGGATCGCTGGCGCCGCCGGGCGGGAACGGCACGATGAAGCGCACCGCGCGGTTCGGGTAGTTGTCGGCCTTTGCCGCAATCGACGAGAACGGCAACGCGGCGGCGCTGACAGCGAGCCGCAAAAATCGACGGCGTGGAAGCATCATGGCGTTGCCCTCCCCGCAAGCCGCCGCCAAGCCTAGCAGGCCGGGATCACGGCCGACAGGGCGGGCCGACGCGGCTACTTCCTGTAGGCCGCGATCACCGCCTCGCCTTCGGTGCCGGCTTTCTTCAGCCAATCCGCGGTCAGTTGCTCGCCGATCTTTTGGAAGCCGGCCGCAAGTTCGGGACTGGGCGGCAACACCTTCATGCCCTTGGCCTTGAGCTGGTCGAGATACCACTGGCTCTTGTCCTGCCACATCTTCCAGCCGCGGGTTTCGGCGGTGGCCGCCGCCTTGAGCAGCGCGTCCTGCGTCGGCTTGTCGAGCGCGTCGAACGCCGCCTTGTTGACGAAGGTGACGTTCTTCGGAATCCAGGCCTTGGTGTCGTAGAAATGGTCGAGCGATTCCCAGACCTTGCTGTCATAGCCGGTGGCGCCGGACGAGATGAAGGAATTGACTACGCCGGTTGCCAGCGCCTGCGGCAATTCCGCCGCCTGCACGGTGACCGATTGCGCGCCGGCCAGTTCGCCGATGCGGGCGGTGCCGACGTTGTAGGAACGCCACTTGAGGCCCTTCATGTCGGCGATCGAATTGATGTCCTTGTTGGCGTAGATGCCTTGCGGCGCCCACGGCACCGCAAACAAAACGATCAGGCCCTGCGCGGCAAGCTTTTTCGTGATCACCGGCTTGGAGGCCTGCCAGAGTTTCATCGCTTGCGGATAACTGGTCGCCAGGAACGGAATGACGTCGATGCCGAACATCGGGTCTTCGTTCTCGTGGATCGAGAGCAGCACTTCGCCGATTTGCGTCTGCCCGGTCTGCACCGCGCGCTTGATCTCGGGCGCCTTGAACAGCGATGCCGCCGGATGGACGGTGATCTGCAGCTTGCCGCCGGTCGCATCGGCGACGTCCTTGGCAAAGAGCGCGAGGTTCTCGCTGTGCGGATTGTCCGCCGGATAAGCCGCCGGCAGATTCCATTTGACCTGGGCAAAGGCCGGTGTCGCAGCCAACGCAATTGTCGTGACGGCTGCCGCGAGGAATGCGTGGGATTTTTTCATGAGGCGCCTTTTTTGCTCTAACTGTGCAACCGGATTGGTTCCAAGCCTAACACCGCGCCTAGCCTTGCGGAAAGGCGAGATGGGGCAGCACCAGCACGATTTCCGGAAACTCCGTGATGATGAAGACCGCGACGATCAGCAGCAGAAAGAATGGAAAGGCCGCGCGCGCGACGGTGAAGGTGTCGCGCCCGCTCATGTTCTGCAGCACGAACAGGTTGAATCCGACCGGAGGCGTGATCTGCGCCATCTCGACGTGGATGACGAGGTAGACGCCGAACCAGACCAGATCGAGCCCGGCCTGCTTGATCATCGGCAGCACGATCACCATCGTCAGCACGATCATCGAAATGCCGTCGATCAGGCAGCCGAGGATAATGTACATGATGCTGAGATAGACGGCGAGCATGCCGGGCGTGAGATGCTGTCCCTTGACCCACTCCGCCAGCCCCGCCGGAATGCCGGTATAGGCCATCGCCGCGGTGGTATAGGCGGCGCCCGCCAGGATCAGCATGATCATGCAGGTCAGCCGGGTCGCGCTCATCACGCTGTCGAAAAAATTCTTGCGGTTGAGCGTGCCGCTCCACCAGGCCAGTAGCAGCGCGCCGGAGACGCCCCAGGCGGCGCATTCGGTCGCCGTCGCCAGCCCCAGCACAAGCGACAGGAAAACTCCAAGGATCAAGAGCAGGCACGGGATGAGCTTGGTCGACTCGCTCAGCTTTTTCAAAAACGGCATCGGCGGGTCACGCGGCGGAACTTTCTTCGGATTGAGCAGCGACCAGATAATGATGTAGCTAGAATAAAGCGCCATCACGAGGAAGCCTGGCAGGAAGCCGCCGAGGAAAACCTGCAGCACCGAGACGTTGGCGGTGACGGCATAGACCACCATCGGGATCGACGGCGGGATCAGCAGCCCCAGCGTGCCGGAGCCGGCCAGCGAACCGAGGCTCATGTCCTTGTCGTAACCGCGCTTCTCGAGTTCGGGCAGCGCGATTTTGCCGATGGTCGCGCAGGTCGCGGCGGAGGAGCCCGACACCGCGGCGAAAATGCCGCAGCCGATGACGTTGACGTGGATCAGCCGTCCCGGCAGCCATTGCAGCCACGGCGACAGGCCGCGAAACATTTCTTCCGACAGGCGTGTGCGAAACAATATCTCGCCCATCCAGATGAACAGCGGCAGCGCTGCCAGCGACCATGAGGCGCTCGACGCCCACACCGTCGTCGCCAATACTGCGCCGACAGGAACCGAGGTCGTCAGCAACATGGCGACGAGACCGATCAGCCCGAGGCCGACCGCGATCCAGACGCCGCTACCGAGGATGACGAGCAGGAGACTCAGTAGAATAATCGAGAGTTGGACCAGGCTGAGATCTGCCAGCATCAGCCGCCCCCGCCCGAGGCGATGCGCTCGACGAACTCATCGGGCGAGGCCGGCGGTTCTTTTTCGTAGGTCGGCTTGTTGCCTTTGAGGACATGGACCATCTCGTCGACCAGCGCGATCGCCAGAATGACCAGGCCGCCGGTAAAACCGAGTTGGGGAAACCACAGCGGCACCGCCAGCACGCCCTGCGCCATGTCGTGAAAGCGCCACGAGTCGTAGGTCATCGAGACGGCGTACCAGGAAAAATAGAGCGTGAAGGCCGTAGCAATGCTGAGCGCCAGCACTTCCAGCGCCCAGCGTTTTTTGCCCGTGAGTTGCTCGAGCAAGATGCCGACGCGGATGATTTCGCCCTTCTTGAAGGTATGGGCGAGGCCGAGAAACGACATCGCAGCCATGCACCAGGATGCAATGTCGTCGCCGGCCGGGATATTGAGCCCGAACTGTCGGCCGAGCGACATGAACATCATGATGCCGAAGATCAGGACAAGAAACGCACCCGCCGCATAGCCCGCAAACAGATAAAGCCGGTCGAGAAAAACGCGCATCATGCCCCTCTTTTCCGCATGATGGCTGCTGGCTGGGGTGGCAGCAATAGATTTCAATGCAAGGCAGCCAAGAGGCTTGTCTAACGCGCGACAGGCCGGACATAGTGCGCCGCTACAGGACGACGCCATGCCCGCCAGGACTGCAACCAAGACCTCACCGCAACTCTGGGATTTCTGGATCGACCGCGGCGGCACCTTCACCGACGTGGTGGGAAGGCGTCCGGATGGTTCGCTGGTGGCGCACAAGCTGCTCAGCGAGAACCCGGAAGCCTATGCCGACGCCGCGGTACAAGGCATCCGCGACCTGTTGGGCCTTAAATCCGGCGAGCCGATCCCGGCCGGCAGGGTCGGCGCGGTCAAGATGGGCACAACGGTGGCGACAAATGCGCTGCTCGAGCGCAAGGGCGACCGCACGCTGCTGCTGATCACCAAGGGCTTCCGCGACGGGCTCAAGATCGGCTACCAGGCGCGGCCGAAGATTTTCGCGCGCCACATCATCAAGCCCGACATGTTGTACGAGCGCGTCGCCGAGGTCGATGAGCGCGTGCGCGCTGACGGCACGGTCGAGCGCGCGCCCGATCTGTCCGCGGTGCGGCGCAATCTCGAAGCGGCGAAGGCTGACGGCATTGCCGCGGTCGCGATCGTGTTCATGCATGCCTACCGCTTTCCGGAACACGAGCAGCGGGTGGCGGCGCTGGCGCGCGAACTGGGCTTTGCGCAGGTGTCGGTCAGTCATGAAGTCTCGCCTCTGATCAAGCTGGTCGGGCGCGGCGACACCACGGTAGTCGATGCCTATCTGTCGCCGATTCTGCGGCGTTACGTGGCGCGCGTGGATAAAGCTCTCGATGCGAAGAATTCACATGCGCGGCTGATGTTCATGATGTCATCGGGCGGCCTGACGGCGGCGGAACTATTCCAGGGCAAGGACGCGATCCTATCGGGACCGGCCGGCGGCGTGGTCGGCATGGCGGAAACCGGACGGCAAGCCGGTTTCGACCGGCTTATTGGCTTCGACATGGGCGGCACCTCGACCGACGTGTCGCATTTCGACGGCGAATACGAGCGCGCCTTCGAAACCGAAGTCGCCGGCGTACGCATGCGCGCGCCGATGATGTTGATCCACACCGTGGCCGCCGGCGGCGGCTCGATCCTGCATTTCGACGGCGCGCGCTTCCGCGTCGGGCCCGACAGCGCCGGCGCCAATCCGGGACCGGCCTGCTACCGCCGCAATGGGCCGTTGACGGTGACCGACGCCAATGTGATGGTCGGCAAGCTGATCCCGGATTTCTTCCCGAAGATTTTCGGGCCCGGACAGAATCAGCCGCTCGACGGCGGCGCGGTGCGGCACGGTTTCAACAATCTGGCGCAGAAGGTCGGCGGCAAGACGCCGGAAGAGATCGCCGACGGCTTCATCACCATCGCGGTCGAGAACATGGCGAACGCGATCAAGAAGATTTCGGTGCAGCGCGGCTATGACGTGACGCGCTACGCGCTCAATTGCTTCGGCGGCGCCGGCGGCCAGCACGCCTGCCTGGTCGCCGACGCGCTCGGCATGACGCGGGTGCTGATCCACCCGTTCTCCTCGCTGCTGTCCGCCTACGGCATGGGACTCGCCGACATCCGCTCGACGCGGCAGCAGGCCATCGAACTGGGTTACGGGGCCGAGGCGCTGGCCGCGCTCAAGCGCGAAGCCGCGCGGCTCGGCCGCGAGGCGAAAACCGAAGTCGCCGGCCAGGGCGTGCCCGCCGGAAAAATAAAAATCTTCGCGCGCGCGCATATTCGTTATGCCGGCACCGATACCGCGCTGGTGGTGGCCGCAGGCACTTTGCCCGCAATGAAGCGCGCCTTCGAGAAAGCGCATAAAGCGCGCTTCGGCTTCATCGACCGCACCAAGCAGGTCGTGGTCGAAGCCGTCTCGGTCGAAGCGGTCGGCGGCGGCGCCAAATTCAACGAGAAGACGGTCGGCGCCACGCACGGCAAGCTGCCAAAGCCGGCGCGGAGCACAAAGTTCTTCTCAGCCGGCGCCTGGCACAAAGCCAATGTCTACACCCGCGACCAGCTCAAGCCCGGCTCACGCGTCATGGGCGCCGCCATCATCATCGAGCCGCACCAGACCATTGTGGTCGAGCCCGGCTGGCAGGCCGAGCTGACGCGCAAGAATCACCTGGTGCTGACGCGCGCGAAAAAACTCAAGCGCACCCATGCCATCGGCACCCATGCCGATCCGGTGATGCTGGAAGTGTTCAATAACCTGTTCATGTCGATCGCCGAGCAGATGGGCGTGTCGCTGCAGAACACCGCCTACTCCGTCAACATCAAGGAGCGGCTGGACTTTTCCTGCGCGGTGTTCGCGCATGACGGCACGCTGGTGGCGAACGCGCCGCACATGCCCGTGCATCTCGGCAGCATGGATCGCTCGGTCGAGACCATCATCCGCGACAACAAAGGTAGGATCAAACCCGGCGACGTTTACGCCATCAACGCGCCCTATAACGGCGGCACGCATCTGCCGGACATCACGGTGTGCACGCCGGTGTTCGACGACAAGAAGAGGAAAATTCTGTTTTGGGTTGCCTCGCGCGGCCACCACGCCGACGTCGGCGGCATTTCGCCCGGCTCGATGTCGCCGAACGCGACGACCATCGAGCAGGAAGGCGTCTATATGGACAACTTCAAGCTGGTCGACCGCGGCCGCTTCCGCGAGAAGGAATTGATGGCGGCGCTCACCGGCGCGAAATATCCGGCACGCAATCCGGTGCAGAACATCAACGACATCAAGGCGCAGATGGCGGCCAACGAAAAGGGCGTCGCCGAGCTGCGCAAGATGGTGGTGCATTTCAAGCTGCCGGTGGTGAAGGCCTATATGCAGCACGTGCAGGACAACGCGGCGGAAAGCGTGCGCCGCGTCATCGACCGGCTGCATGACGCGGAATTTTCCTACGAAATGGATCAGGGCACCGTCATTAAGGTCAAGATCACGGTCGACAAGCACAAACGGGAGGCCACGGTCGATTTCACCGGCACCTCGCCGCAACAGCCGACCAATTTCAACGCGCCCGAGCCGGTGACGCGGGCCGCCGTGCTTTATGTCTTCCGCGTGATGGTGGACGACGACATCCCGATGAACGCCGGCTGCCTGCGGCCGATCAACATTGTGGTGCCGCCGAAGTCGATGCTTACGCCGGAATATCCGGCCGCGGTGGTCGCCGGCAATGTCGAGGTGTCGCAGGCGGTGACCAATTGCCTGTTCCTCGCGTTGGGCGCGCTCGCCGCCGCGCAAGGCACAATGAACAACCTCAACTTCGGCAATGCGCGTTATCAATATTACGAGACGATTTGCTCCGGATCGCCAGCCGGCCCCGGCTTCAATGGCACCGATGCGGTGCACACCCACATGACCAATACCCGGCTGACCGATCCGGAAGTCTTGGAATTCCGCTATCCCGTCGTGCTGGAGGATTTCCACATCCGCGAAGGCTCCGGCGGCAAGGGCCAATGGCACGCCGGCGGCGGCATCCGCCGCACCATCCGGTTCCTCGAAAAGATGGAATGCACGATTTTGTCCGGCCACCGCCGGGTGCGGCCACCGGGGCTGGCCGGCGGCGAGGCCGGCCAGGTCGGCGAGAACTGGGCGCGCCGCAAGGATGGCCGGATGGAACGGCTGCAGGGCTGCGACGAAACCGCGATCGACGCAGATGAGGCGGTCATCATCCAGAGCCCGACGGCGGGCGGATATGGCAAACCGGATGCGCGTTAATTGACGCAAATCGACAATATTAAGCATCCGCCCGACTTGCGCTTGATTTCGCCCCATTCCGGCACGACTCTTCGGCCATGCGCAAAACGATTCCACTCGCGATCCTGCTCACCACGCTGGCGCTGCCAGCGCTGGCGGACAGCTATCCGGTCGATGGCAAGTGGGGCCAGGGTTCAAGCTCGGAAAACGGCGCGATCGATTGCTCCGGCAAGCGTGTCATCACCTTCAACGGCAATCAGCGGCAAGACAGCCAAGGCGGCGTGCCAGGCTACCGCAACAAGTCGGTGACGGCGGATGGCTCCTCGTACCGCGTGGTCGACCAATTTACGTCCGGGCAGATCAGCAATGGCAGCGTCAGCTACACGCTGCGCCAGGTCGATGCCGATCACGTCGTGATGCATCAGCAGCAGGGCGGAACGATCAAGCTCCAGCGCTGCAAGTAATTTCCCGAGAGACTAGTTTCTGGCGATGATCTCGCGCTCGCCGCGATAGATCGGCGTTGCGTCGGTCAGCTTGCCGGTCAAGCGCCGCAGCGGCATTGACGGGCGGCGACGCTTGAGCGCGCTGCGCCGGCGCCGGCGCGGGCGCACCGTATCGACACGCACGCCGCCGATGCGAGCGAACGGCTCGCGCAGGCCGCCGTTTTCCTCGGCGACCAGCAGCGGCAGGCCCAGCACATTGGCCCAGGCGCGCCATTCGGCGAACGCCTCGTCGGCCTCGGAGGAGACGAACAGCGGCAGCGACAGTGAAGGATCTTTGTGTTCCAGGACGACGGCGGCTTCCGCCTCGCCCTCGCCCGCCGTCACCTTGATGGCGATGCCGGCAAAGGCCGTGACCGGCATGTTGAGCGCCATGCGCATGCCGGCAAGCGAGCGGCGGACCACGACGCGTTCGCGGTAAAGCTCCACGTGCCGCACCCGCTCGTCGGCCGCGGCATCGATGGCCGCAAAGCGCGCCGGCAAGGTGAACGGGTCGAGCCGCAACGTGCGGCTCGACCCGGCGGGCATTCCGCCACTTCGCATTTGACGCCTCGAAACTCCCACGCCGGGCTTATTGCTCCGGTCGTGCGCAGATCATGGCGGAAAGGCGTCCGAATCCGCTTAATGTTCGCGGTTAACCGATTCTGCCGTGACGTGCTTTGTGCCGCATGATTGACGAGGCGTTGCGAACCATGATTGACGAGACCTTTCCGGGCTCGCACGAAATATCCGGATGGCGGTTGAATCGCAGCAGAATTAGGCCCATTTGAATGGTGTCCATGCGCGCGCCCTCCTCCTCATTGTTCGACCAGACTGCGCTTGCCGATCGCGCCGAGCGGCTGGTCAAGGCTGCGCGTGCCGCGGGCGCCGATAGCGCCGACGCCGTGGCGGTGCGCGGCGTGTCGCTTTCGATCGAGGTGCGCGACGGCGCCGTCGAAGAGAGCGAGCGCGCCGAAGGCAACGATCTCGGCCTGCGCGTGCTGGTCGGCAAGCGGCAGGCGGTGGTTTCCACCAACGACACGGCGAGCGACGGCAGCGCGGTGCTGGCCGAGCGCGCGGTCGCGATGGCGCGCGCCGCGCCGGAAGACAAATATGCCGGGCTCGCGGACGCTGCGCTGCTGGCGCATGATTTTCCCGACCTCGATCTGATCGATCCGGACCAGCCGAGCGTCGCGCAACTCGAGGCCATGGCGCGCGCGGCCGAACAGGCGGGGCTCGCGGTCAAAGGCGTCGCCAAGTCGGGCGGCGCCTCGGCCTCGGCCGGCATCGGCGGCATGGTGCTGGTGACCAGCACCGGGTTTCGCGGCGCTTACTTAGGTTCCAGCCACGGCGTCTCGATGACCGCGATTGCCGGGACCGGCACCGGCATGGAGCGCGACTACGATTATTCCAGCGTGCGGCACGCATCCGATCTGGAGAGCCCGGAAAAAATCGGCCGCACCGCCGGCGAGCGCGCGGTCGAGCGCGTCAATCCGCGCAAGGTCACGACCCGCAAGGTGCCAGTGGTGTTCGACCCGCGCGCGGCGGGCTCGCTGGTCTCGCACCTCGCCAGCGCGGTCAATGGGGCATCGATCGCGCGCAAGACCAGTTTCCTGCGCGACAAGATGGGCGAGAAACTTTTCGCCGACGGCATCCGCATCATCGACGATCCGCTCCGCAAGCGCGGTCTGCGCTCGCATCCCTTCGACGGCGAAGGCGTCGCCGGCAAAAAACTGGCGCTGATCGACGACGGCGTGCTGCGCTCCTGGATTCTCGACTGCGCGACCGCGCGCGAGCTGGGTCTTGCCACCACCGGCCATGCCAGCCGCGGCGTGTCCTCGACGCCCTCGCCGGGCGCCAGCAATCTGCATCTGGCAGCGGGCACGCTGAGCCCCGAAGCGCTGATCGCCGATATCAAGGACGGCTTCTACGTCACCGACCTGATCGGCATGGGCGTCAACATGGTGACCGGCGATTACAGCCGCGGCGCTTCCGGCTTCTGGATCGAAAATGGCAAGCGCACCTATGCGGTCAGCGAAGTCACCATCGCCGGACATTTGCTGGATATCTTCCGCGGCCTCACGCCCGCCAGCGATCTAGAATTCCGCTACGGCATCAACGCGCCGACGGTGCGGCTGGAGGGTCTGACCGTTGCCGGGCAGTGACCTTGCGACACTGCGGGCGCCGCTCGAGACCGTCATGCGCGAGGCCGGCGAACTGGCGCGTGTTACCGCGCGCGGGCCGTTCAAGCGCTGGACCAAAGGCGACGACAATTCGCCGGTGAGCGAGGGCGACATCGCGGTCAACGATCTGCTGCGCGTCCGCCTCGACGAACTCGTGCCCGGCGCCGGCTGGCTGTCGGAGGAAACCGCGGAGCCGCCCGACCGCGGCCTGCCGTTGACCTGGGTGGTCGATCCGATCGACGGCACGCGCGCCTACATCACCGGCCGCGCCGACTGGACCATCTCGGTGGCGCTGGTCGAGAACGCCCGGCCGATTTTATCCGCGCTTTATGCGCCGGCGACCGACGAGATATTTCTGGCGGCGCAAGGCGCCGGCGCCGCGCTCAACGGCGCAAAAATTGCCGTGAGCGGCGGCGCGCCGCTCGATGAAGCGAGATTCGCCGGCCCCAAGCGTTATCTCGACAGGCTCACCGGCATAAACCCGAAAATCCTGGCGCAGCCCAAGGTCTTTTCGCTGGCGCTGAGATTCGCGCGCGTCGCGCGCGGCGACCTTGATGTCGCCCTCGCCTCGCCCGGCAGCCACGACTGGGACCTCGCCGCCGCCGATCTTCTGGTGCAGGAGGCGGGCGGCGCGATGACCGATTTTGACGGCCGGACACTGCATTATAAGGCCCCGCACGCTGCGAAAGGCGCGCTGATTGCCGCCGGTCCAGCCCGCCATGGCGCGCTACTTGACCTGGTGCGCGGCCGCCGCGGCGAGTTTGCATAAATTTGGCCTATGTAGCTTAATCCGCCGCATCGTCATCCGCCGCCGGGGCTGCTTCGAAGGATCAAGCCATGCCCGATAAAGTTCCCGGAAAACAACTGCTTCATCTCGTGTTCGGCGGCGAACTGTCCGAACTCGACGGCACCGAATTCAAGGACCTCGACAAGGTCGAACTGGTCGGCGTGTACCCGAACTACGCCACCGCCTATGCCGCCTGGAAGGCGAAGGCGCAACAAACGGTCGACAACGCCCATATGCGCTTTTTCATCGTCCACCTGCACCGCCTACTCGACCCCGATAGCGCGGGCCGGGCGGCGCGTTGAGCCGGGGGCCGATGCCGTTACTCAAGCGTATCGTCACGTCGTCGGCTTTTCAGGAGACGGTTGCCACGATCGGCGCCGGTTATCTTCGCCTCGTCGGCAACAGCACCCGGCACATTATCGAGCCGGCCGATGTTTACGACACCGTTCAACTGCCCATCATCATCGGGCTATGGCACGGGCAACATTTCATCGCGCCGTTCATCAAACGAAAGGGCGATAATTTTCCCGCCAAAGTACTGATCTCGCGTCACCGCGACGGCGAAATCAACGCACGCGCCGCCGAGAAGCTCGGCATCGGCACCATCCGCGGCTCCGGCGCGCACAATAACGAGTTCAATCGCAAGGGCGGCGTTTCCGCCTTCAGCGAAATGGTCGAGGCGCTCAAAGACGGCTACACCGTGGCGCTCACCGCCGACGTACCAAAGGTCGCGCGCGTGGCCGGCATGGGTATCGTCAAGCTGGCGCAACGCTCCGGCCGGCCGATCTACGCAGCGGCGATGGCGACGCAACATCGCATCGAGCTCGACAGTTGGGACCGCGCCGCGGTCAACCTGCCGTTCGGGCGGCTGGCGCTGGTGGCGAGCAAGCCCATTTACGTGCCGGAAGACGCCGACGACGCCACGCTCGAGGCGGCGCGGCGCCAAGTGGAAACGTCGCTCAACGACGCAACCGCGCGCGCCTACGAGATCGTCGACGGCAAAGGGAGCGCGCCTTGAGCGACCGGCTGCCGGCCCCGTTGCGCGCCTACCGGACGTTTTCGGTGGCGATGACGCCGTTCACCCCACTGCTGCTGGCGCGGCGGCTGCGGCGCGGCAAGGAGCACCGCCTGCGTCTGCCCGAACGGCGCGGCGTCAGCATGATGGCGCGGCCGCCGGGACCGCTGGTCTGGCTGCATGGCGCGAGCATTGGCGAATTGCTCAGCGTGTTGCCGCTGATCGAGCGTTTGCGCGCGCGCGAGGTCAACGTGCTGGTGACCTCCGGCACCGTCAGTTCCGGCGGGCTGGCCGAGCAGCGGCTGCCGCGCGACGTCATCCATCAATTCGTGCCGCTGGACGTGCCAATGTATGTGCGGCGATTCCTCGATCAATGGCAACCCGATCTGGCGCTGTTCGTGGAGTCCGATCTGTGGCCGAACATCATGATTGAGACGTCGCGGCGCGGCGTGCCGATGATGCTGGTCAACGGCCGGCTGTCGGAAACCTCGTTCCGGCGCTGGCGCTATTTTCCGGTGACAATCGGCGACCTGTTGGGACGACTCGATCTCTGCCTGGCCCGCACGCTGGCCGACGCCCGGCGCTTCAGCGAGCTGGGCGCGCCCCGCGTCGTCACCACCGGCGACCTGAAGCTCGACGTGCCGGCGCCGCCGGCCGACCGGACAAAGATGGCGGAGCTCAGCGCCGCCATCGGCGGCCGCCCGGTGATCGCGGCGGCCTCCACCCATGCCGGCGAGGAAACCGCGGTGATTGACGCGCACCGGCGGCTGCGCGCCAATTTTCCAAGCCTGCTGACCATCATCGTGCCCCGGCACCCCGAGCGCGGCGCCGGCGTTGCCGAAATCGCGCGCGCCACCGGACTCAAGACCAAGCTGCGCTCGCGCGGCGAGATGCCCGACGCGACCAGCGACATCTATGTGGCGGACACCGTCGGCGAACTCGGCATCATCTATCGGCTGGCGCCGATCGTTTTCGTCGGCGGTTCGCTGGTTCGGCATGGCGGGCAGAACCCGATCGAGCCCGCGAAACTGGGCGCCGCCATCCTGCACGGCCCCCATGTATGGAATTTCGCCGAGATCTACGCAGCGCTTGACCAGGCGCATGGCGCCGAAATGGTCGAGGATCCCAGCAAGCTGACTGCGAGTTTCGGCGCATTGCTGACGCAGGCCGAGGCGCGGGCACGTGTCGCCGATGCCGCGCGCACGACCGTCGAGGCGCTCGGCGGCGGACTGGAGCGCACGCTCAAATCGCTCGACCCTTATCTGATGCAGCTCAAGCTGCGGCAACGAGCCGACAATGCGTGAACCGGCATTCTGGTGGCGCGAGGCGGGCTTGGCAGCGGGCCTGCTGGCGCCCGCCGCCGCCTGTTACGGCGCGATTGCCGCGCGGCGGATGGCCGGCGCAGGCGCGCGCGCCGGCGTACCGGTGTTGTGCGTGGGCAATTTCACGCTTGGCGGCGCCGGCAAGACGCCGACCGCCCTGTGGCTGGCGAAAATGCTCAAGGACGCCGGCGAGCGGCCGTTTTGTCTAAGCCGCGGCTATGGCGGGAGCCTTGCCGGGCCGAAGCTGGTGGCCGACGTCGATAGCGCCGCGCAAGTCGGCGACGAGGCGCTGCTGCTGGCGCGCGCGGCGCCGGCGATTATCGCGCGCGACCGCGTGGCCGGGGCCGAGGCGGCCCGCGCCGCCGGCGCCAGCGTCGTCGTGATGGACGATGGCTTGCAGAACGCGTCGCTGGCCAAGGACTTCACCCTCTCCGTGGTCGACGGCCGGCGCGGTATCGGCAACGGATGCGTATTTCCGGCCGGACCCTTGCGCGCGCCGCTCGCTGCGCAACTGGCGCGCACCGATGCGCTGCTGGTGATCGGCAACGGAGATCCCGGCATAAATTCGGACCTGCCGCATTTTCACGGCCGGTTGGTTCCCGATGCCGCTGCGGTCGCGGCGCTGAAAGCGCGAAAGGTGCTGGCTTTCGCCGGCATCGGCGATCCGGAGAAATTTTTCGCAACTGCAGAAGCCGCTGGCATTTCGATCGCCCGGCGCAAGCCGTTCCCCGATCATCACCGCTTCACCGCCGAGGAAGCCGCCGAGCTGATCATGCAGGCCGAGCACGGCGGGCTGGCGCTGCTCACCACGGAAAAGGACCGTGTGCGCATGACGGGCGAGCCGCTGCTGGCGGCGCTCGTCGCCAAGGCGCGCGCGCTGGCGGTGACGCTGGCGGTGGATGAGGCGGAAAAGTTGCGGGCGCTGGTGCTGGCGAAACTGCGGCGCTAGTTATTTCGTGGATTGCGGCCTGAGCCGCTGCATCACCGCCTGCGGCGAGGCGTATGCCTCCTGCTGCTCGACGCTCCAGTATTTGAGCTCTTCGAGCGGGATCGGCACGCCGGTCACCGCGCAGCGCACGAAGGCGCCGGGTTTTACCACGCGGAAATCGCCATCAAGGTATTTGACCTCGGCCTCGCCGCTGGTCGGCGAATTGCGATCGTAGCGATTAAGCAATGCAGGCTCCTGGGACGTCCGGCGCGGGGTTGTCCAAAGATAGGGCTTCGGCGGCGTCCGCGAAACCCCAAAAACCGCGCTTTTCCCTTATGACCCGAACAGGCTGCCCTGCCCGCCCGGGGCGCCGCCGCGCGGCTTTGGCGCCGCCTTGAGCGCAGGCTTGGGCTTTGGCGTGCCATCGCCGTCGGCGGTGGCGCCGACGCGGCCATCGGAGAATTCAATCTCCAGCCGCGTTCCGCCGGCGACGGCCGATGCGGCACGCAGCGGATGACCGTCGCCATCGCACACCAGCGCGAAGCCGCGCGCCAGCACGCCGCGATAGGAGAACGCCGCCAGCAACTGTCCGGCATTCACGAGACGCTGCTTTCGACTATCGACATATACACGATATGCGCGTGCGCGACGCTCGGCATAACCATTGAAACGCGAGCGTTCCAGCACAACGTGCGCACGCAATGTCTGCGGCGAAAGCTCGGCGGCTAGGCGGCGAAAGCGGCGCTCGTGTTGATGAACGTTAACGAGCAACGATTTTGGTAATCTATCTGCAAGAGAGTCGAGGCGCTGACGCGGCACCGACATCAATTCATCGCGCGCCGGCAGCGCACGCGATGCCGCGCGCAGTTCGGTGCGCCGCACGTCCATGCCGCGCTGCCAGGAGCCGATCTGCCGTGCCGCGAGTGCTGCAATCTGCGCCAGCAGCTCGGCGCGCACCGGCACCGCCATCTCGGCCGCGGCGGTCGGTGTTGGCGCGCGGCGGTCGGCGGCAAAATCGATCAGCGTAATGTCGGTCTCGTGGCCGACGGCGGAAATCAGCGGAATCATGCTGTCGGCCGCTGCCCGCACCACGGCCTCGTCGCTGAACGACAGCAGATCCTCGAGCGAGCCGCCGCCGCGCGCCACAATAATCAAATCCGGCCGCGGCAGCGCGCCGCCCCCGGACAGCGCGTTGAAGCCTCTGATGGCATTGGCGACCTCGGCGGCGGACTGCTCGCCCTGCACGCGCACCGGCCAGACCAGCACGCGGCGCGGAAAGCGGTCGGCCAGGCGATGCAGGATGTCGCGGATCACCGCGCCGGTTGGCGACGTCACGACGCCGATGACGTTGGGCAAAAACGGAATGAGCTGCTTGCGCGCCTCGTCGAACAGGCCTTCGGCGGCGAGCTTCTTCTTGCGCTCTTCCAGGAGCTTCATCAGCGCGCCGATGCCGGCAGGCTCCAGCGTGTCGATGACGATCTGGTATTTCGACGAGCCGGCAAAGGTCGTCAGCTTGCCGGACACGATCACATCGAGCCCCTCTTCCGGCTTGACCCGCATGCGGCCCCAGATACCCTTCCAGATCACGCCTTCCAGCACCGCTCGGTCGTCCTTGAGGCGGAAATAGACGTGGCCGGAGGGCGACGCCCCCTTGAAGCCCGACACCTCGCCGCGCACCCGCACGTAGCCGTAGTTTTCCTCGACGGTCTTGCGCAGCGCCGCCGACAGCTCGGAGACGGTCCATTCCACGACGTTGTTGAGAACTGCTTCAGGCATTGGGGCCGAATCTGTTGAGGGGCCGAGCGGCCATGCTACACCAAATGTCGAGCATCCCTTAAGGCCCGTCTTTCATGAACATCCTGATCCTCGGTTCCGGCGGACGCGAGCATGCGCTGGCCTGGAAAATGGCGGCGAGCCCGCTTAGCGAGAAGCTTTATTGCGCGCCCGGCAATGCCGGCATCGCGCGGGAAGCCGAGTGTGTCGCGCTCGATATCGCCGACCACAAAGCGGTGATCGCGTTCAGCCAGGCCAACAAGATCGATTTCGTCATGGTCGGGCCGGAAGTGCCGCTGGTCGCCGGTATCGTCGACGACCTGGAAGCGGCCGGCATCAAGACTTTCGGCCCAAGCAAATGGGCGGCGCGGCTGGAAGGCTCCAAGGGCTTCACCAAGGACCTGTGCAAGGCCAACAAGATTCCCACGGCGGCCTACGAGCGCTTCAAGGGCGCCGCCGCCGCCAAGGACTACGTGCGCAAAAAAGGCGCCCCCATCGTCGTGAAGGCCGACGGGCTGGCGGCCGGCAAAGGCGTGGTCGTCGCCGAAAGTATCGCGGAAGCCGAAGCCGCCATCGACATGATGTTCGGCGGCGGGCTTGGAACACCGGCCTGGGAGATTGTGATCGAGGATTGCCTCGTCGGGGAGGAAGCCTCGTTCTTCGCGCTGTGCGACGGCGAGACCGCGATCGCGCTGGCTTCCGCGCAAGACCACAAGCGCGTCGGCGACGGCGACAAGGGACCCAACACCGGCGGCATGGGCGCCTATTCGCCGGCGCCGATCATGACGCCGGCGATGGACACGCGCGTGATGGACGAGATCATCATGCCGACCGTGCGCGCCATGAAGGCGATGGGCGCGCCCTACAAAGGCGTGCTGTTCGCCGGACTGATGATCACCAAGGATGGTCCGCAGTTGATCGAATACAATGTGCGCTTCGGCGATCCCGAGACCCAGGTGCTGATGCTCCGCCTGATGTCGGATCTCCTGCCGGCGCTGGTCGCGGCGCACGACGGGCAATTGAAGAATTTCGATCTGCGCTGGCTGGCGGACGCGGCGCTCACCGTGGTGATGGCGGCGAAGGGTTATCCGGGCGCTTACCAAAAAGGCACATTGATCGAGGGCCTCGACGCCGCTGCCCAGATCGGGGGAGTTGAGATTTTTCACGCCGGCACCATGACCAAAACTGGGGAGGGCGCGAAAATATTTTCGAACGGCGGGCGCGTGCTCAACGTGTGTGCGCGCGGCAACACTGTGCGTGAAGCGCAACAGCGTGCTTATTCCGCGATCGATAAAATAAATTGGCCCGATGGATTCTGCCGCCGCGACATCGGCTGGCAGGCTATCGCGCGCGAACAGCGTTAAGATTTTTTAATTTAAGTCACCGCAGAGTCACGACTTCGTCATTGCGGATTCGAATTCGTTCTCAGTCTTTCGTCGTGTGATCACCGCTAAGAGTCTGTAGTTGCACCACGCAGCGCCGAATAACCGCGGCATAAATCCAATTTCAACATGGCTCGCATGCGCGCGCATGCATTTTCAACCGCGCGGCGATTCCTATGTTGCGCGCACGGGCGATGAGTTCTCAGGAGATTCGAACAATGAAGAAACTCGCAGTCACAACTTCACTGGTGTTGGCGGCGCTGGCGGCATCGCCAAGCTTCGCCGCCACGCGCCATATGAGCGCGGCGGCGGAGCAGGCCTACGCGGCCGCCAACAACGAGCCGGTCACGGCCGAAGGCGGGCTGACCGCCGCGGAGCCGGCCGTGATCGCGGATGACGTGTACCGCGGCTGGGATCCGGATCCGAATATCCGCTTCCAGTTGCTGCGCGATCCCAACCTCGCCTTCTAAGGCGAGCGGCAAGCCTCAACAACAAGGCCCGGCGCTACGCCGGGCCTTGCTTTTTGCGCGCTGTTATCCGGCTGCGCGACCCGGCATACTGCGGGCCATGCCCGATCTCGCCGACTTGTTTCCCGGTTTTGCCTCGCACTGGATCAACACCTCCGCCGGGAAGATTTTTGCCCGCACTGGCGGCAGCGGGCCGCCGCTGTTGCTGCTGCACGGCTATACCGAAACCAGCGTGATGTGGCACCGCGTCGCGCCGGCGCTGGCCAAACGTTTTTCGCTGACGATCCCTGACTTGCCCGGCTACGGCTGGTCGGCCGTACCGGAGGCCGACAAAGATCACGCGCCCTACGACAAGCGCTCGATGGCCAAGGCGATGGTCGAGGTGATGGAGAAGCTCGGCCATGTGCGCTTCCGCATGGCCGGTCACGACCGCGGCGGCCGGGTCGCCTATCGCCTCGCGCTCGATCATCCGGGCCGGGTTGAGCGCATGGCGACGCTCGACATCGTGCCGACCTACGACATGTGGCGCGGCATGGACGCCAACATGGCCATGAAGGTGTGGCACTGGCCGTTTCTGGCGCAGCCTTATCCACTGCCAGAAATGCTAATCTCGAAAGCGCCGGTCGAATATCTCGAGTGGAAACTGGCGAGCTGGGCGAAAGCGAAAAATCTGTCGGCCTTCGATCCGCGCGCGCTCGATCATTACCGCGCGAGTTTTTCCGATCCGCTGCGCATTCACGCGCAATGCGAGGATTACCGCGCCGGCTATGGCGCCGACCGGCTTAACGACGAAGCCGACCGCAAAGCGGGCAAGACGATTTCCTGCCCGCTGCTGGCGCTGTGGGGCGGCGCGGGAATTGCCAATGAGACCAGCGGGCCGCTGGCGATCTGGAAGCAGTGGGCGCCGCAGGCGACCGGCCAGCCGGTTGACTCCGGCCATTTCCTCACCGAGGAAAACCCCGACGCCACCGCCACGGCGCTGCTAGACTTCATGACGGCCTAATTCCGGAGTTTCCAGAAAATGCATCCCGTGTTGCGGCTTTACGAAGACGTGCTGTCGAGCGCCGAGACCATCGAATTCCGATTGCCACCGCTGCCGCGTTTCATCTTCGTAGTGCACGGCTCCGCCACGATCGGTCGCCAGAGCGTCGCTGAAGGCGCGTCGTGGCAGGGCGAAGGCGCCGTGCTCGTCAAGCCGGGCGCCGGCGGCGTGACCTGCTGGCGCTGGGAACTGGCGCGCGGCGATCAAAGCTCGACCATGGCCTGCGCCCCCGGCATGGCCTCGCACGAGAAGCTCACCGCCTATCTCGAAACGCTGCCGAAAGGCGACTTGCTGATGCGCGGCGACAGTGTCGCCTTCCCGCCCGGCGGCGTCGCTTACAAGCACTGCCACCAGGGCCCGGGCATTCGCTGCATGATCGAGGGCGGCATCCGCATCGACACCCACGGCCGCTCGACCTCGTATGGCGTGGGCGGCGCCTGGTACGAAACCGGGCCAGATCCGGTGTTCGCGCAAGCCGCGATGGACCGGCCGAGCCGCTTCATCCGCGTCATGATCCTGCCGCGCGCGCTCACCGGCAAAAGCTCGATCCAGTATCTGAACGAAGACGACAAGGCCAAGCCGAAGACGCAAGCGTATAAGATCTACGCCGACGCGCCGATTTCGTTCGACGCCGGACGCAAGTAACGTACCGGCCAAATAGCGATCATGCCGAGCATCGACCGCCAGCAGGCTTTTTCCGGCACCAAGGAGGCGGCGGGAGCGCTCGCACTCGATGCCGGGCGCCTTGAGCAATACCTGGCGGCAACCGTAAAAGGCTTTGCCGGTCCGCTGACGTTCAAGCAGTTCAAGGGCGGCCAGTCGAACCCGACTTATCTGCTGGAGACGCCGGCGCGGCGTTACGTGTTGCGGCGCAAGCCGCCCGGAAAATTGCTGCCGTCGGCGCACGCGGTCGACCGCGAATACCGCGTGATCGGCGCGCTGCATGCGCAAAATTTTCCGGTGGCCGAGCCACTGGTCTTTTGCGCCGACGATAGCATCGCCGGCACGCCGTTCTACGTGATGAGCTTCGCTGACGGCCGCGTGTTCTGGGAGCCGCAGATGCCTGGCTCGAACACAAGCGAGCGCGCCGCGATCTATGACGCGATGAACGAAACGATCGCGCGCCTGCACAGCTTCGAGCCGGCCAAGATCGGCCTCGCCGATTTCGGGCGCGGTGAAAATTATGTCGCGCGTCAGGTCGAGCGCTGGTCGAAGCAGTATCGCGCCTCCGAAACCGAAAAAATCGACGCCATGGAGCGGTTGATCGCGTGGCTGCCCCAACACATCCCGCCCAGCGGACCGGCGCGGTTGGTGCACGGCGACTACCGGCTCGACAATCTGATCCTCGCCAAGGCCGCGCCAGAAATTCTGGCCGTGCTGGATTGGGAATTGTCCACGCTCGGCGATCCGCTCGCCGATTTTACCTATCATCTGATGGCTTGGCACATGCCGCATTCGGAAAGCTCGGCCGGCACCGCGACGCTGGCCGGGCACGATCTGAAAGCGCTCGGGATTCCGGCGATGGCGGACTATGTCGACGCCTATGTGGCGCGCACCGGGCTCGATCCGCGCCCAGCGCTGCCGGTCTATCTGGCTTATAATTTCTTCCGCATCGCCGCCATTTTGCAGGGCATTATCGGCCGGGTGCGCGACGGCACCGCCACATCCGAGTTCGCTCCGGCCAAGGCCGAGATGATCCGCCCGCTCGCCGATAAGGCGTGGGGATTCGCGCGGGAAGCCGGCGCGCGCTGACCGTTACGGTCAACAAATCCTTTCCAGGCTCGGCTGGATTTTGCGCCATCCCAACGCGTAAAATTGAGACCTGTTTTGTAAGGTCGCGGCCGCATGGAACGAAAATCCACTAGCCGCGTCTTGGGCATCGGCGTCTACGCCGTGATGCCGAAGATCGCCATCGCGCCGCGTCAGCGGCTGCAGCGGCGCCTCGATGAGCGCGCCGACGAAGAGCCCGCGACCGAGCAGAACCCGCCGCCGCCCGGCATGGGCATCGTCGTGGACAAGTCGGCCTAGCGCCGCGCCTGAAAAAAATCCTTTAGCAGCGCCGCGCACTCGCTCTCATTGATACCGCCATAGACCTCTGGCTGGTGGTGGCAGGTGGCTTGCGCAAAGAACCGCACACCGTTCTCGACCGCCCCGCCCTTGGGATCGGCCGCGCCGAAATAAACGCGCCGGATGCGCGCGAAGGCCATCGCGGCGGCGCACATGGCGCAGGGCTCCAACGTTACATAGAGGTCGCAGTCGTTGAGCCGCTCCGAGCCGAGCGCTGTCGCAGCCTGGCGGATCGCCAGCAATTCGGCGTGCGCGGTCGGATCCTTGTCGGCCAGGGTGCGGTTGCCCGCGCGCGCAACAATCTCGCCGGCGCGCACGATGACGCAGCCGACCGGCACCTCGCCGCGTGTTTCCGCGGCGCGGGCCTCGTCAAGGGCCATTTGCATGAAGGATGTCATTTACCGTCATGGCCGGACTTGTCCCGGCCATCCACGCCTTTTATGCCGCGTCCCGTGTATAAGGCGTGGATGCCCGGCACAAGGCCGGGCATGACGAAGAAAGCCGGCATGTCCGACAAGAACAATCAACAAAATCCCGGCGATCGCATCGCCAAGGTGATGGCCCGCGCTGGGCTTGCCTCGCGGCGCGAAGCGGAAGCGTGGATCGCCGCCGGGCGCGTCGCCGTCAACGGCGCGGTGATCAACTCGCCGGCGCTCAACGTCACGGCGTCCGACCGCATCGCGATCGACGGCCAGCCGCTGCCGCGGCGCGAACGCACCCGGCTGTTCCGTTACCACAAGCCGCGCGGGTTGGTGACAACGCATTCCGATCCGGAGGGACGGCCGACTATCTTTGCCGCCCTGCCCAAGGACCTGCCGCGCCTGATCAGCATCGGCCGGCTCGACATCAACACCGAGGGCCTTCTGCTGCTGACCAATGACGGCGGCCTGGCGCGCGTGCTCGAATTGCCCGCGACCGCCTGGCTGCGGCGCTACCGCGTGCGCGCCAAGGGACGCGTCATGCAGCCCGCGCTCGATAAATTGCGCGAGGGCATCACGGTGGCGGGCGTGCATTACGGGCCGATCGAGGCGACGCTCGACCGCGAACAGGGCGCCAATGTCTGGCTCACGATCGGCATTCGCGAAGGCAAGAACCGCGAAGTGCGGAAAGTTCTGGAGACACTCGACCTGCAGGTGAACCGGCTGATCCGCGTGGCGTTCGGACCGTTCGAGTTGGGCGATCTTGGCGACGGCGAGGTCAAGGAGATCGAGTCGCAGGCGCTACGCACCGAACTCGGCGAAAAGATCGTGACCGAAGCCGGCGCCGACTTCGATGCGCCGTTGGTCGATCATGACGCGCGGCCGGTGGCTTCCCGTCATCCTGAGGTGCGCGCGAAGCGCGACTCACGCGATGACGAATCGCCACGGCGCGTGCACCCCAATGACAAGAAGAAGCAACCTCGCCGCGACCGCACAGGCGGGCCACGGCCGAAATATCCGAGATAGCGCATGATCCCGAGAAGTGGGGACCGGTTTTCGGACACGATCATGCGCAAAAGGAAAAAAGCATAATGCGCGTCGTCGGCGGCAGATTGCGCTCGCGTCCGATCGCCGGGCCGAAGTCGGATTCGCTGCGCCCGACCGCCGACCGGCTGCGTGAATCGCTGTTCAACATCCTCATTCACGCCTATGGCGACCCGGTGACCGGCGCGCGCGTACTCGATCTGTTTGCCGGCACCGGCGCGCTCGGCATTGAGGCCATCTCGCGCGGCGCGGCCTACGTGCTGTTCGTCGACGATGGCGTGCAGGCGCGCGCGCTGTTGCGCGACAATACCGAGTCTTTGGGGCTGGGCGGCGTCAGCCGCATTTTCCGGCGCGACGCAACAAAGCTAGGTCCGGCGCATCCGCTCGAGCCATTCACGCTCGCCTTCCTCGATCCGCCCTATCGCAAGGGCCTGGCCGAAAAGGCCTTGGCCGCGGCGCGCGATGGCGGCTGGCTGGTGCCGGGCGCTTTGGCTGTCGTTGAGGAAGCGGCGGCGGACGCTGGGTTTAAAACGCCGGAAGGTTTTGAGGAACTGGAGCGGCGCGATTACGACACCACGGAACTGGTGTTCTTGCGCCGCGCCTGAGCTTCACTTCCGCCCGAACAGCCGCTCGATATCGGTAAGCTTGAGCTCGACATAAGTCGGCCTGCCGTGGTTGCACTGGCCGGAATTGGGCGTCTCTTCCATCTCGCGCAGCAGCGCGTTCATTTCCTCAGGTCTTAGCCGTCGTCCGGCGCGCACCGAGCCATGGCAGGCCATGGTGGCCGAGACGTGCAGCAGGCGGCGCTCCAGGGGCAGTTCATCATCCCATTCCGCCATGTGCTCGGCGAGGTCGCGCAGCAGGCCGCGCACGTCGACCTCGCCCAGCATCGACGGCGTCTCGCGCACCGCCACCGCCCCCGGGCCAAATTCTTCGATCACCAGGCCAAAGCGTGCCAGTTCGCCAGCGCGTGCGCAAAGCCGCGCGGCGTCGGCGTCGCCGAGCTCGACGATCTCCGGAATGAGCAGGATCTGCCGCCCGACTCCGGTCTTGCCGATCGCCGCCTTCATGCGCTCGTAGACGATGCGCTCATGCGCGGCGTGCTGGTCGACGATGATCAGCCCGTCGCGGGTCTGCGCCACGATATAAGTTTCGTGCACCTGGGCGCGCGCCGCCCCGAGCGGGCGCTCGATCTGCTCGGCCGCCGGCTCGAAGCTCTCGGCGCGGGCGTCGGCTGAAGGCTCGCCGACCTCGAAGGCGGCCTGGGCTACTTCCGCGAAACCGAGTGCAGTGGCGCTGCGCGCGGAAACGAAGCCAGACGGACGCACCGGCGAGCGCCGCCAGTCGTAGGCGCCACGCCGGGCCACGCTCAGCGGCCGGAACGCGGCGATGGCGGCGTTCCCGCCTGTAGTCGACGCGCGCTGGCCTTCGCGCGCCAGCGCCTCCTTGAGCGCGCGAACGATTAGTCCGCGCACAAGCCCGCCGTCGCGGAAGCGCACTTCGGTCTTGGCCGGGTGCACGTTGGCGTCGACCTCGCGTGCGTCGAGCGTCACGAACAAAGCCAGCAGCGGATAGCGGTCGCGCGGCAAATAATCGGCATAGGCGCCGCGCACTGCGCCGACCAGAAGCTTGTCGCGCACCGGACGGCCGTTGACGAAGAGATATTGTCCGAGCGAATTGGCGCGCGACAGCGTCGGCAGTCCGGCAAAGCCTTCGACCCGCACGCCCTCGCGCTCGGCATCGACGGCAACCGCATTGGCGCGGAAATCCGGACCCAGCACATCGCCCAGCCGCGCCAGTTCGTCATTCGCCGCTCCCCAAGTGACCGGCGCGCGTTCCTCGCCGGAGAGGGTGAAGGCGACATCCGGCCGGCTCATGGCCAGACGCCGCACCACTTCGCGCACCGCTTCAGCTTCGCTGCGGTCGGTCTTGAGGAACTTCAGCCGGGCCGGCGTGGCATAAAACAGATCGCGCACCTCGACGCTGGTGCCCTGCCCGAGCGCCGCCGGCTTGACGTCGGATTTCTCGCCGGCATCGACGGTGATGGTCCAGGCATGCGGCTCGGCCTTGTGGCGCGTGGTGATGGTCAGCCGCGCCACCGCGCCGATCGAGGGCAAAGCTTCGCCGCGAAAGCCGAGCGTATCGATCGCCAGCAGGTCATCACCAGCAAGCTTGCTGGTGGCGTGGCGGTCGACGCTGAGCGCCAAATCGGCGCGCGTCATGCCCTCGCCGTCGTCGGTGACGCGGATCAGCCGGCGGCCACCGCCATCGGTCAGCACGTCGATGCGATGCGCGCCGGCGTCGAGCGCGTTCTCGACCAGTTCCTTGACCACGCTCGCCGGCCGCTCGACCACCTCGCCGGCGGCGATACGGTTGACCATGGCCTCGGACAATTGGCGGACGGGCATTAAGGGCGCCTGATTCGGGTTCGCCTTGACCTTATCGGCGCAATAGGCCGCCCGCGAGGCAAAGGCTAAAGCTACCCCCGCTATTCAAAGCTCGTCTTGCGGCTGCGCAGGCTTTTGATGCCGGCGCGGTGCTTTTTGCCCTCGATCCGCAGCCGTTTCTGGGCGCGCGGCACCTTGGTAGCACGGCGCGGAACCGGCCTGACCGCGGCCTGGCGAATCAGGTCGAACAGCCGCTCGCGTGCGTCGGCGCGATTGCGCTCCTGCTGGCGATGGCCCTGCGCGATGATAACGATGACGCCGTCTTTGGTGAGGCGTTTGCCGGCGAGCCGCATCAGCCGCACGGCGACGTCGTTGGGCAGCGACGGCGAATGACGCACGTCGAAGCGCAACTGCACCGCCGAGGAGACTTTGTTGACATTCTGCCCGCCCGGACCGGACGAGCGCACGAAGGATTCCGACAATTCGCTGTCGTCGATCGAGATGGTGTCGGTGACGCGGAGCATTGGCCGCTAGCCGCCCGTCAAATACTTCTTCGCCAGCACTTTGCCCTCTTCCACAGCCGGCTGGTCGAAGGCGTCGACGCCGAGCAAGTGCGCGGCGATTATGGTCTCCAGCATGAAATGCATCAGCAATTCGCCGAGCGTTTCCTCGTCGAGTCTGGCCAGATGCAGCGTGCGCACCGGGCAGCCGTTCTTCGCCAAGGTCTCGGCGGTGGCGCGGCCTTCGGCCGCGACCAGATCGCCGATGGTCTTGCCGGCGAAATCCGGCTCGCCGGTAAACTTGGCGAGCTCGCCGTCCATGCGCGGCCCAAGCCCCGCACCAGCGACAGTGATCACCGTGAACAATTTATCGCGCGGCCCGCCGAGGTAGAGCTGCACCTGGCTGTGCTGGTCGACCGGCCCGAGCGCCGCCACCGGCGTGGTGCCCTTGCCGTTCTTGCCGAGGCTCTCGGCCCAAAGCTGCACGTACCAGTGCGTGAACCGCTCCAGCCGGTCGGCATAGGCCATCAGCACGCTGATATTTTTCCCGGCCGCGGCGAGCGACACCGACAGCGCGGCGCCCACGGCCGCCGGAACCTCGGCGGCTTTCTTTTTTGCGAGCACCGGGGCGAGCGCCAGGCCCGCGCCTTCACGCACCGCCGCGATATCGAGGCCAAGCATCGCCGCCGGCAGCAGACCGACATTGGTCAGCGCCGAGAAGCGTCCGCCGACGCCGGTATGATGGTCGAGCACCGGCACATGGAATTTGCCGAGCAATTCGCGCAAGCCATTGCGCTTGCCGGGCTTGGCCGGTTCAGTGAGGCCGAGGAAAATATCAGGGATACGCGTGGCCAACCCTGCGGCCTTGACCGCCGACAGCGCGGCGATGGTCTGCATCAGGGTCTCGGCGGTGCCGCCCGATTTCGAAATGGCGACAAAGCGCGTGGTCTGATGCGGCAGCCGGTTGAGCAGCGTCTCGAACGTGCCGGCGTCGAGGTTATCCATGAAATGCAGGCGCGGCGGCTGCCGCAGGCTGCCGACGCCCGGCACTGCGTGACCGACGAGCTGCGCCAGTGTCTGCCCGCCCAGGCTGGAGCCGCCGGTGCCCAGCAGAACGATTTCGGTGGCGCCTTGCGCCAGGCGGCCGGCGGTGTCGCGGATTGCCGTCAGGTCGTCATGGGTTTTCGGCAGGTGCAGCAGCGGCAGAGACCCATCGGCGTGGCGAGCGCGCAAGGTTTCCAGCGCGCCTTCGGCACGGGCGAGCGCGTCGTTGAGCGCCTTGCCGGATGCGCCATGCGGCCCGACGTGGCGTTCGAGGGCGCTGTCGATGGATTGCTGAATCGCCATGGTTGCCGGTCTATCCCGACAGGGCCGGGCTTGTCACGGCCACTTGTTCACTCACCGCTCGAGGCCAGGCCCTTCGGCCGCCCGGCCACGGTAACCAGCATACCGCCGCCGTACAGGCGCTTGGCCACCCGCTTGGCGTCTTCGAGGGTGACGGCATCGATCAGGGCGCCGCGGCGGTCGATATAGTCGATGCCGAGATTGTCGATCTGGATCTGGGTCAGTTGGGCGGCGATCTTGGCCGACGAGTCGAGCGAGAGCGCGTAGGTGCCCTTGAGGAACGATTTGGCTTCCAAAAGTTCGACCGCGGTCGGGCCGCTCTCGGCCATGCGCTTGGTCTCGCGCTCGATAATCTCGAGCGCCTCGGCGGTGCGGTCGCCGCTGGTGGCGGTGCTGCCGAAAACCACGGCGGCGCGCTTGAACCAGATCAGGTTGTCGGAGATGCCATAGGCCAGCCCGCGGTTTTCACGCACTTCCCGGTAAAGTCGCGAGGAGAAGGTACCGCCACCCATGATGTGATTGTCAATGTAGCCGGCGATGAAGTCGGGATCGCTGCGGGCGAGACCGGGTCCGCCAAAATCGACCACCGCCTGCGGCACGTCGAGATCGATCACGATGCGCCGGCCGAGCCCGGTCGGCGTGGCGATGGCGACCGGCTTGAGATCATTCTTGGCCGGCAGGCCGACGAAGGCGCGATCGATCAGCGCGCCGGCGGCCTTGGCGTCGATGTCGCCAACGATCGAGACGACCAATTCGCTGCGCGCGAAGGCGCGACGCACATAGTCGCGCAGGTCGTCGGCAGTGATGCGTGCCACGCTCTCCGGCGCGCCTTTGCTGTCGCGGCCGTAAGGATGGCCAGGGAAAGCGGCCTCCCACCAGCGGCGGCTGGCGAGGCTGTTGGGGTTGGTGGTATCGCGCCGCAGTGACGACAAAATCTGTCCGCGCACGCGTTCGACCGCCTCGGTCTCGAAGCGCGGAGCGCTCAGCGCCAGCCGGAGCAGATCGAAGGCTTCGTCGCGATGCTCGTTGAGCGTTTGCAGCGAGCCGTGAAAATTGTCGCGCGCGACCTGGAAATTGTGCTCGATGGCGTTGTTTTCGAGCCGCTCGTGATAGGTCTTGCCGTCGAGGTCGCCTGCACCCTCGTCAAGCAAATCGGCGGCGAGATTGGCGGTGCCAGATTTATCGGGATCGTCCTGGGTGGAGCCGCCATGAAAGGCGAAACTGAGCGACACCAGCGGCACGGCCTGCTCGCGCACCAGCCAGGCCTCGATGCCGGACGGGCTGATGATTTTCTCGATCTGCATGGCGGAGGCCGCGGGCGCACCCGCCAGCAGCGCGACGATACCGAGCGCGCTGCAAGCCAAATGCCGCGTCATGATTTCTTCTCGACTTGCGGGCTCACGTCCTTGATCAGATAGCCGGTGACCGAGCGCCGCTTGTCGAGCCAGGTGCGGGTGGCCTCCTGCACCGCCTCGGCGGTGACCGTCCGGATGCGCTCCGGCCATTGGCGCACGTCATTGACGGTGGCGCCGGTCGTCAGCGCGGCGCCGTACCAGCGCGCCATGCTGACTTGGTTGTCCTGCGCATAGACCGCGTCGGCGATCATGCGCGACTTGGCGCGTTCCAGCTCCTCGGACGTCACGCCGTGCGCGATCACGTCGGCGATGACCGCATCGACCTCCGATTCGAGCTGTGGCAGTGTGACGCCCGGGCGCGGCGCGCCGAACACGCCGAATTTCGACAGGTCGAGCGCCGAGCTGTCGTAGCCCGCGCCGGCCATGACCGCGACGTGCTTGTCCACCACCAGCGCGCGGTACAGCCGGCTATTGGAACCGTTGCCCAGGATATGCGCGAGCACCTCGAGTGCTTCCGATTGACTGGGCTTGGCGGTGGCGAATGACGGCACCAAATAGGCCCGTTGCAGCAGCGGCTGCTCGACGCGCGGATCGGCGAGCGTCAGCGAACGCACCGCGACCGGCGTCGGCTCCTGCGGCCGCTGGCGCGGCATGATGTTGGCGTGGCGGGGAACCTTGCCGTAGGTGTCCTCGGCGAATTTCAGCGCCTCGTTCGGCTCGATGTCGCCGGCGATCACCACCACCGCGTCGTTCGGAGCGTAGAAGCGCCGGTAAAAGCCTATAGCGTCGTCGCGCGACAGTTGCTCCATCTCGTGGCGCCAGCCGATCGTCGGCTTGCCGTAGGGATGATTGAGGTACAGCGCGGCATCGATTTGCACGCTCAGCCGCGCCCGCGGATTGTTGGCGATGCGCTGGCTCTGCTCTTCCAGGATGACATCGCGCTCGGGCAGCACGACCTTGTCGGTGAGCTGCAGGCCGGTCATCCGGTCGGCTTCGAAGTCCATCACCGTTTTGAGCTGCTCGGCCGGCACGCGCTGGTAGAAAGCGGTGTAGTCGTTGGAGGTGAAGGCGTTTTCCTGACCGCCGATGGTGGCGACCGCGTGCGAGAAGTGACCGGTCGGATTTTTCGCGGTGCCCTTGAACATCAGATGTTCGAGGAAGTGCGCCAGCCCGGACTTGCCCGGCGTCTCGTCGGCGGCGCCGACTTTGTACCAGATCATGTGGGTGACCACCGGCGCGCGATGGTCGGGAATGACGACCAGCTCCAGCCCGTTCGCCAAGGTGAAGTCTGACACCGGTGCGCCCGACGGCGCCGCGCCGGCGGTACCTGCGACAAGCGCCGCGGCGATGATCGCGGCGGCGCTCCGGCACGAACGGAAATACCAAGACGGCCCTAATGACATGAGTTTCAAATCCGCCGCATGCGGCAGCTTGCCGCCGATAGTTCTGGCCGCCGGGCGCGGGATCAAGCGACGCGAGAAACTGCCGACTTACTGAATGCCGACCGGATGGTCGCGCAAGTAGTCGAGCGTCGTGGGAGCTTCTATCTTCCTCTTGCCGACGCCATAGGGCTGATCCGGTGATGGCGTCTGGTAGCCGGGAGGCGGCTCGGTCAGAGCCGAGCGCGGAGCCTCGCCGGTGAAGCTGGCGGTCTCGGGTTCGTCCTTGGCAAAAATTCCGGTGAAGAATCCGGGTTTGGTGCCGAGTTGCGACGGCGGCACCGCACTGCCGTTGCCATTCGGCGACGCCCGGTAGCCGTCATCGACGCGGCGGACGTTGCGATTCCTTGGCTCTGACGACAATTTGTCCGGCGGCAGCGCACTCGCCTCGGACTGGATCATCGCGTCGGGATTCATGCTCGCGTTGCGCGTTTGCTTGGCTTCCTGTTTCGCCCGCCGCACATCCGGATCGTTCGGCCAAGCAGGATTTTTCGCAACCACGGCGTCGGAATTTTCCGGCGGCGGCAAAGTGCGGCTCGGCGGGATAACCAGCGGAGCGCGGTCGCCGTATTCGATTCCGGATTCGCCGTCGCGCTTCAGGCCGAGGCCCGACATGATGCCGCGAAGGATTTTTGTGTCGATCGGAACGTCGTCGTCCTCCGCGCGCGCCGGCGCGGTAGTCGCCAGCAAAGCGGCGCCGAGCACCAAGCTAAGCGCAGCAGTCAAAGTCGTGGTCGGGCGTGCTGTCATGCGGAACTGACCTCTACCACTTGAATCTGGACAAATGCGCGTTTCGGCCTGCGTTATTGCCTTGGATCAGGGCGCTTTTTGGGCGCGTTCCCCAACGAGGGACTCATATAGCAGGCCTATAACCCCGGCAACGATAGCTACATCGGCTAGGTTAAAAACATACCATTGGAACCGCCAATTGGCCCCGGAAACGTGAAAAAACACGAAGTCGGCGACCCAGCCATAGACCAGCCGGTCGATGGCATTGCCGACCGCACCGCCGATAATCAGGCCCAAAGCCAGCGCTGTGAGGCGGTCTTTGGCGCGGGCAAGCCATAGCCAGAGCAACAGCACGGCCAGCGCCTTGAAACCAAGCAGAAGCCAGGCGCCAAGTTCCCCCTGGGTCTGGAACAGGCCGTAGCTGATGCCGGTGTTGCGCGTGAGCACGAAATCGAAAAACGGGCCGACGCGCAGCGGGTTGTTGGCGAGATCGACCACGAACAGCAGATAAAGTTTGCTGGCCTGATCGAGCGCACAGGCGATCGCCGCGACGGCGAGACCGAAACGCGAAAGCGGGCCAATAAGATAGAAGCGCATTTATTCCGCCGCCTTGCGCATGGCTTCCCATTCGCGCAGCGCCTTGGCGTCGCGCGGCGAAACATCCGGATAGTCCGGATCGGCGCCGATGGTGGTCAAAATCTTCCACGAGCGCGCGCACTTGGTGCCTTCGGCGAGATTAGGGATCACCGCCACGCCGGCAACGTCCGGCAGGCTAAAGGCGCCGTCAGAACTGCCGACGTTACGCAAGGTCAAGGCAGAGGTGATGCAGACCTCGGCCAGATCAACGTCGAGCACCGCCTCGTACAAGTCTTCGTCGGTCACCAGAACAATCGGATGCGCTTCGAGCGAGGAGCCGATGCGTTTTTGCGCGCGTTCGATCTCAAGCGCGCCGGTGATGACGCGGCGCACGGTACGAACCTTGCGCCACTTGTCGGCGAGTTTATCGTCGCGCCAGGCCGAGGGCACATCCGGGAAGGTTTCGAGATGCACAGATTTAGCATCGGCGCCATAACGCGAGGTCCAGGTTTCTTCCGCCGTGAAGCACAGCATCGGCGCCAGCCACGTCACTGTGCAGCGAAACAGATGGTCGAGCACGGTCAGGCAAGCCTTGCGCGCGGTCGACGAATAAGGATCGCAATAGAGCGTGTCCTTGCGGATGTCGAAGTAGAACGCCGACAGGTCCGAGGTCATGAAAGCCGAGAGCGCGGCGAAGATGCGCTTGTAGTCGAACTCGGCGTAAGCCTTGCGCACCAGCTCGTCGAGCTCGCTCAGCCGGTGCAGCATGAGCCGCTCCAGCTCGGGCATGGCTTCGAACTTAACGCGCTCGTCGTCGTGGAAATGCGCCAGCGAGCCGAGCGTCCAGCGGATGGTGTTGCGCAGCTTGCGGTAGGTCTCGATCGTGGTCTTGAGAATTTCCGGCCCGATGCGCAGGTCGTCGGCATAGTCGGAGGCGCAGACCCACATGCGCAGAATGTCGGCGCCGGATTGCTTGATCACGTCCTGCGGCGCGGTGACGTTGCCCGCCGACTTCGACATCTTGCGGCCCTGCTCGTCGAGCACGAAGCCGTGGGTGAGCACCACGTCGAACGGCGCGCGGCCGCGCGTGCCGCAGGATTCCAGCAGCGAGGAATGAAACCAGCCGCGGTGCTGGTCGCTGCCCTCCAGATACATCACGATGTCCTTGCCGCCGTCGACCTTGCGCTTGATGCCGGCGAGCTGCGGGAAATGCACCGGGTCCTCCAGCACGAAGGCGTGCGTCGAGCCCGAATCGAACCAGACGTCGCAGATGTCGTCGACTTTTTTCCATTCCTCATTCGCGCGCTTGCCGAGAAAGCGCTCGCGCGCGCCAGCCGCGTACCAGGCATCGGCCCCCTCGGCCTCGAAGGCCTCGACGATACGGACTTCGACCTCGGGGTCTTGCATAATCTCGACCGAGCCGTCCGGCTTTTCCTTGATGAAGACGGCGATGGGCACGCCCCAGGCGCGCTGGCGCGAGATCACCCAGTCGGGGCGCGACTCGATCATGCCGGTGATGCGGTTTTCGCCGGCGGCCGGGACCCAGCGCGTGACCTTGATGGCGTGCAACGCGCGGGCGCGCAGCGTATCGCCGCTTTTCGCGATGTCTTTATCCATCGCAATGAACCACTGCGGCGTGTTGCGGAAGATGATCGGCTTCTTCGAGCGCCAGCTATGTGGATATTGGTGCTTCAGCCGCCCGCGCGCGATGATCATGCGCGCGTCGATTAGCGCCTTGATCACCGCCTCGTTGGCGTCGCCCTTCTCGCCTTTGTCGTTGATGACGCGCTTGCCGGTGAAGCTGGGGGCCTGATCGGTAAAAGCGCCGTTTTCATCGACGGTGTAAGGGATCGTCGGATTGATTTCGCGCAATTCGAGTACGGCGCGATTCGCAGTCCACACCTCGAAGTCCTCGCGGCCGTGCCCCGGCGCGGTATGAACGAAGCCGGTACCATCGGTGTCGGTGACGTGCTCGCCATTCAGAAGAGGAACGTCGAAGTCATAGCCCTTGCCGGCCAGCGGATGCTTGCAGGTCAATCTCATTAACTCGAATTTGTCCACGCTGCTTACCTTTTCATAAGCAGAAACGCGTGCTTGCTTGAATACGTCATCAGCAAGCTTATCGGCGAGAACTAAAAGGTCGCCGTTCTTTGTCCAATTGTCGGGCGGGGCCGCCGTAACTTTATAGACCCCATATGCGACCTTCTCCGAAAAAGAGATCGCCCGATTTCCAGGTAGCGTCCAGGGCGTAGTTGTCCAGATAACGACGGAGCTTTTTTTAAGTATCTCGATTAGCTCTAACGTCCTTTTCGCTTCAACTGGGTCGTCGGCCAGTACTATCAACGGAGCACTGGCGACCGGAAACTTCACCCACACCGTATCCGACGTGTAGTCCTCATACTCGACCTCGGCTTCCGCCAGCGCGGTCTTCTCCACCACGCTCCACATCACCGGCTTGCTGCCGCGATAGAGCGTGCCGTTGGCGGCGAATTTCATCAGCTCGCGCGCGATCTGCGCCTCGGCGAAAAAATCCATCGTCGTGTAAGGATGCACCCAGTCGCCTTCGACGCCAAGGCGCTTGAATTCCTCGCGCTGCACCTCCAGCCAATGCTGCGCGTAGGCGCGGCATTCCTGCCGGAACGCGATCATCGCCTTCGGGTCGGAAAGGTCCGGCTTCTTCTTGTTCTTGGAGCGGTAATTCTCTTCCTCAATCTTCCATTCGATCGGCAGGCCGTGGCAGTCCCAACCCGGCACGTAATTGCTGTCGTAGCCGAGCATCTGCTGGCTGCGCGTCACCACGTCTTTCAGAATTTTATTGAGCGCGTGGCCGATATGGATGTTGCCGTTGGCGTAAGGCGGGCCGTCGTGCAGGATGAATTTCTCGCGGCCTTTGGCCTCGGCGCGCAACTGCTTGTAGAGGCCGCCCTCTTCCCAGCGCTTGAGGATTTCTGGCTCGCGCTGCGGCAGCCCGGCGCGCATCGGGAAATCCGTCTGCGGCAGGAACAGCGTCTCGGAATAATCGCGCTTTGGTTCGGACATGGCGGGCTATGTAGCAGGCCGGTTGACTAAATGTCACCCAGCAGCGGAAACGCCTTGCCGGCCCGCTTGAGCGCGTCGCGGGCCTGGGCGCTATCGGCAAGCATGTGGCGCTTGAGCGTCTCGATCGATTCGAATTTCTGCTCGTGGCGGATCCAGCCGATGAAGGCGACGTCGATCGCCTGGCCGTAAAGGTCGCCGTCGAAGTCGAACAAGAATACTTCCAAAAGCGGCGCACCGGCGTCGAACATCGGGCGCACGCCGAAGCTGGCGACGCCGTCATGGCGCTTGCCGCCGATATTGACGCGCACCGCATAGATGCCGTGCTTGAGGCCGCAGGACGCATCGAGCTTGAGGTTGGCCGTGGGAAAGCCGAGATCGCGCCCGCGCTTGTCGCCGTGAATCACTTCGCCGGAGACGAACCAGGGCGCGCCGAGCAGCTCGGTGGCTTCCACCACCTTGCCCTGGCTGAGCGCGGCGCGCACTGCGCCCGACGACACCGGGCGGCCTTCGTCTTCGAGCGGCGGCACGATATCGACGGCAAAACCCAGCCGCGCGCCCTCCTCGCTGAGATAGGCCGGCGAACCCTGGCGGTTGTGGCCGAAATGAAAATCAAAACCGATGGCCGCGCCACCGATGCCGAAGCGCCCGACCAGAATACGTTCGATGAAATCGGCGGCCGAGGTCGCGGCCAAGGCGGCGTTGAAATTCATCGCGAGGGCGCCGTCGAGCCCGCTTGCCGCCAGCAGACGCAGCCGGTTGCGATCGCTCGACAACTGAAACAGCGCATCCTGCGGCCGCAAGAAAAGCCGCGGATGCGGCGTAAAGGTCAACGCCGCGGCCTTGCGCCCGAGCGCCTTGGCGCGCGCGCGGGCGGCGCCGATCACGGCGCGGTGGCCGCGGTGCACGCCGTCGAAATTGCCGATCGCCACCACGGCGCCGTGCAACGGGCCGATATCGACGCCTTGCGGGCCGTCCTGCGCGACATGGAATGGGATCGTTTTGCTCATTTTTGCATCATGCGCCGTTTTCGGGCCCCGATACGGTTAGCGCGCGGTTAACAAAGTTTCAAATTAACCGGATATTCAATGCCTCCGGCTACCTTCCGGCATCGCTAGGGGGAGCCCAGTACGGGCTTGGCATTATGGCTGTTGATGTATCGATACCGATTCTGATCGTCGATGACTACAACACGATGATCCGCATCATCCGCAATCTTTTGCGTCAGCTCGGCTTCGAGCAAATCGACGAAGCCAATGACGGCACCATGGCGCTCGCCAAGATGCGTACGCGCAATTACGGCCTGGTGATCTCCGACTGGAACATGGAGCCGATGACTGGCTACGACCTCCTCCAAGAGGTGCGTTCCGATCCGAACCTGGCGCAGGTCCCGTTCATCATGGTGACCGCCGAATCCAAGACCGAGAACGTGATCGCGGCCAAGAAGGCGGGCGTATCGAACTATATCGTCAAGCCGTTCAACGCCCAGACACTCAAGAGCAAGATCGACGCCGTGTTCGGCGAGAAGCTCTAGTTCTCCGCGCCGCGCTCCAGCACTTCACCACACAAATTCCCGCATCACCGCCTTCGGCATCGCGCCGGCGGCGGTGAACGTCGCGTTGAGCGCGTCGCTGTCGGGCTGCGCACGCGTTCCCAGTTCCTCGGCGTGAATCCCCGACGTGACGAAAAGAAAATCGACGCCGACGCTGCGCGCGCCGGCAAGATCGGTGCGCACCGAGTCGCCGATCGCCAGCACGCGGGCCGGCGCCACCTTGCGCCCAGCAGCGGCTTCCGCCTTGGCCAGCGCCAGGTCGTAGATCGGCCGGTAGGGCTTGCCGGCATAGAGCACCTCGCCGCCCATCGTCTTGTACAGATCGGCGATGGCGCCCGCGCAATAGACCAGTTGCGGGCCGCGCTCGACCACCACGTCGGGATTGCCGCAGACCATAAACAGCTTGCGCGCCAGCATGGCCGCCAGCCGCGCGCGATAATCCTCCGGCGTCTCGACCTCGTCATTGTCGAGCCCGGAGCAGACCACGTAGTCGGCGCTCTCCAGCGGCGCGAAGCGGACATTGAGGCCGGTGAAAATCGAGCGGTCGCGTTCTGGGCCCATGTGGAACAGACTCTGCCCCGGCCGCGCCTCGATCACCGCCCGGGTGACGTCGCCGGACGACACGATGGCGTCGTAGGCCTCGCGCGGCACATGCAGCTTTTCGAGCTGGCGCGCCACGACATTGCTCGGACGCGGCGCGTTGGTGATCAGGATCACGGCGGCGCCGCCTTGACGTGCCCGCATGAGCGCGTCGCAGGCATGCGGGAAGGCTTCGACGCCGTTATGCACGACGCCCCAGACGTCGCTCAGCAGCACGTCATAACCGGGCGCCAGCGCCGAGAAATGCGGGAGCAAAGGCGGCAAGACCGATCAGCCGTTGGCGGCGCCGGCCGCGGCCAGTTCGCTCGCCTCCTGCGACGGCTTGCCCGCATCGGCCGCGGCGGTCTGCAAGGCCTCGACCCGCACCGGCCGCGGCGGCGAGAACAGGAAGCCCTGACCAAAGCGCACGTCGAAGTCGAGCAGGTCGATCACCATGCTTTCGTTTTCGATGCGCTCGGCGATCAAATCGACGCCGGAGCGCGCCAAAAGGTCGGCTAGATCGCCGGGATGGATGTCGCTCTGTGCGCTGGCCGCCGGATTGAGCAGGAGCTTGGCCGGAACCTTGAGGAAGCGGAATGAGCGGTCGGCCAGTTCCTTGGGCTCCATGCGCAAGTCGGTGACGTGATCCATCGAGAAGCGGAAGCCGCGCTCCGACAGCGCTGCCAGACTTTCATGCTCGAGCGGGCCGAAGGCGCGGTAGGCGCTTTGCGTGAATTCGAACATCAGCGCGTTGGCGAGCGCGCGGTTGGCGTCCATGAAATCGAGAAACTGGCGGAAGAAGGTCGCGTCGCTCAGCGTCGACGCGCTGACATTGCAGAACAGGCCGACGTCGCGGCTCTTGAGCTGCAGGCGGCGCGTCACCTGCACGCAGCGGAACAGCAGCAGGTTGTCGATCTTCGGCATCATGCCGACGCTCTCGGCGTAGTCGATAAAATCGCCGGCGGTAATGACGTCGCCGTCCTCGGTGCGCAGCCGCGACAGCGCTTCGTAATAGCGCACCTTGCGCTGCGGCAGCGTGACGATCGGCTGCAAATAAAGATCGATGCGGTTGGCGTCGACCGCCTTGCCGATCAATTCGACGATGGCGTCGCGGCTGAGCGAGCGGAAGCGGCTGCCGCCGACCGCGGCGCTTTCGCTGAGCGTGAGTGCGCCATCGGCGGCGGCATCGAGCGCGGCGTCGTAGCGCGGCGTGACCGCGGGCGTTCCGCCCTGCTGCTGCAACGCCACGGCGTGGCTGGCGACGGTGTCGGCGATCTGGCGCACCAGGGTGCCGAGTTCACCGATTTCGGCGGCGATCGGGTCGGCCGCGCCCCGCGCGCTGTTGACGGTTTTGTCGACGCGGCTTTCCATGGCGCCGAGCCGGCGCGAAATCTCCGCCACCTGGCGGGCGAGGTCGGACGTGCCGCGCGACAGATCGGCGATCTGGTCACCCAGATCAGCGCGGTCGCTCAATCGGCCGGAGATGATGTTGAACATCAGCATCACGACAAACACGGCCAATCCCGCGATCGCGCTGGTACGGCCGTCGAGTTTCACCGCCAAATAGAGCAGCGCGCCGATCGAGACGGCGATGAGCACCATGCAAACCGCAATGAAAATGGCGCTGAGACGACGCATGTGAAGCCAATCCCGGGCAAATTCCACGCAAAGCCGGCGCGATTCGCGTTGCCGGGCCCCAATGTCCATGACGCCGCGGGTCCGCGCAACCTCGAACACCTGCTATCATAATGCCAAATCATCCGTTATTCGCAGGAAGTTGAGTGGTCCTGGAACCCGCCACGATGCCGGCATCCCGCAGCGCGCCCTTTCTGGCCTGGATCGCCGCCCGGCCGAAACGGGCTTTGGCCGCGTTCCTGGCGCTGCACGCCATGGTCTGGACCGCGTTGCCGACGGCGCTCTACCCCAATTTGCCGCTCGATTTGATCGAGGCCCTCGTCTATGGCCGCGAATGGCAGCTCGGCTACGACAAATTGCCGCCGTTGCCGTGGTGGCTCGTAGAAGTCGCTTACCGGGTTGCCGGTCATGACTTTGCCTATTACCTGCTGGCGCAGGTGGCCGTGGTGGCGGCGCTGGCGCTGATCTGGATGATGGCGCGGCCGCTGGTCGGACCTTTGGGCGCGCTCGCCGCCGTGGCGATTGTCGACGGCCTGCACTATCTCAATTACACCTCCGCCAAATTCAACCATGACGTGGTCCAGCTGCCGTTCTGGGCGCTGGCGGGCTTTGCCTTGCATCGCGCGCTGCGCGGCCGGCAGACCGCGGACTGGCTGCTGCTGGGTCTCGCGGTCGGCCTGTCGCTATGGGCGAAATATTTCGTGCTGGTGCTGGCGCTGCCGATGGCCGCGTTCGTTCTGTTCGACGATGACGCCCGCAAGAGCCTGGCGACGCCGGGGCCCTATATTGCGGCCGCGGTGGCGCTGACCACCATGGCGCCGCATCTTGTTTGGCTGGTGCAGAATGATTTCCTGCCTTTTGCCTATGCCGAGCACCGCGCCCTGCCGTCGCGCGGGCTAATCGACCATTTCTGGCATCCGGCGCAATTCGCGGTCAGCCAGTTGTTCTTTCTCATTCCGTCGCTGCTCATCGCGGCGCCGCTTTTCTTTCCGCGCAAGCGCGACGGCGAGCCAACTGTGGCGAACGCCGACGCGTTCGACCGACGCATCGTGACGTGGCTGGCCTTCGGGCCTGTCGCGACGGTGCTGGCGTTGTCCGCGCTGAGCGGCCGCGGCACCGTGGCGATGTGGGGCTATCCGCTCTGGCTGTTCCTTGGCGTCTGGCTGGTGCTGACGGCGCAACGCGCGCTCGATGGCAGGCGGCTCGGCCGCATGGTGGCGATCTGGTCAGTCGTGTTTTCGTGCCTGGCGCTCGCCTTCATCGCCAACTACGCCATGCTGCCGAATTTCGATCACCGCTACCGCGCGGTGTTCTTCCCGGGCAACGATCTCGCCCGCGAACTGTCGGACCGCTTTCATGCCGTCACCGGCAAGGCGCCGGTCTACGTCATCGGCACGATGTGGGACGGCGGCAATGTCAGCCATTACGCGCCGAGCCATCCGCGCGTGCTGGTCGACGGCAGGCCGGAGCGCGCGCCCTGGATCGATCTGGCGGATTTGAAGGCGCGCGGCGCGCTAGTGGCGTGGACCGCCGGCGATCCCAGGATCATGCCGGTGGAACTGCGCACGGTCGCCGCCGGCGCCGCGATTCAGCAGCCGTTCGTGCTCAAGGATCTGCGCGGCGACAACGTCACCAATGTCGGTTGGGCGATTTTACTGCCGCGGCCGTCGTTTGCGGGTGGCCGGTGGTTACGGGCCTATCCCGGCCTCGTGGTGAGGAGCGCGTGGCGCGTCTCGAACCATGAGGCCGCCCCATCCTTCGAGACGCATCGCTTCGCGATGCTCCTCAGGATGAGGTAGATGGTCACGCCATCTGCTTGATGATTTTGGCGAGCTTGTCGAACATCTCGCCGATCTGTGCTTCGCTGACAATCAGCGGAGGGCTCATGGCCAGCGTGTCGCCGACGGCGCGGAACATGACGTCGTGCTCGAAGAAGCCGAGATCTAGCGCCTCCATGCCGCGCTTGCCCACGCCGTCGGGCTTGCTGGCGAGATCGATACCGACCGTGAGGCCCACGGGCCGAATGTCGAGCACGTTGGGCAGGCCCTTCAGGCCCATCGCGGCCTGCGCCCAGACGGGCTCGAGCTTCTTGGCGCGCGCGAACAGATCCTCGTCGCGATAAAGATCGAGCGTGGCGAGACCCGCCGCGCACGCGAGCGGATGCGCCGAATAAGTATAGCCGTGGAACAGCTCGATGACGTGCGCGGGGCCTTGCATGAAGGCATCATAGATGTGCTTTCGCACCAGCACGCCGCCCATCGGCACCGAGCCCGAGGTGATGCCTTTGGCGAAAGTGATCATGTCGGGCACCACGCCGTAGCGCTCGGCGGCGAAGGCATGACCGAGCCGGCCATAGCCGGTGATAACTTCGTCGAAGATCAGCAAGATGCCATGCTTGTCGCAGATGGCGCGCAGGCGCTGCAGATAGCCCTTGGGCGGCGCCAGCACGCCGGTCGAGGCCGCCACCGGCTCGACGATCACCGCGGCGATGGTGGAAGCATCATGGAGCGCAACAAGTCCGTCGAGCGCGTCGGCCAGATGCGCGCCCCACTCCGGCTCGCCGATGCTGAAGGCCTGCTCGGCGCGGTTATAGGTCATCGGCAGATGATCGACGCCGGCCAGAGCCACGCCGAATTGCTTGCGGTTGTTGACGATGCCGCCGACCGCAACGCCGCCGAAGCCGACGCCGTGATAGCCGCGCTCGCGGCCGATCAGCCGCACGCGCGAGGCGTTGCCCCGCACATTGTGGAACGCCAGCGCGATCTTGAGCGCGGTGTCGACCGCCTCCGAGCCGGAATTGCAGAAAAACACATGGTCGAGATCACCGGGCGCGAGCGCCGCGACCCGGCTCGCCAGCTCGAAGGCTTTCGGATGGGAAAACTGGAAGGCCGGCGCGTAGTCGAGCTCGGCGGCCTGGGCCTGGATCGCTTCGACGATAGGCGCGCGGTTGTGGCCGGCATTGGTGCACCACAGCCCGGCTGAGCCGTCGATGACCTTGCGGCCATCGCTGGTGATGTAATGCATGTCCTTGGCGCCGGCGATCATGCGCGGCCGCGCCTTGAAGGCCCGGTTGGCCGTGAACGGCATCCAATAGGGCTCGAGATCGTTGGGGATACCGGCTTTTGGCTGTGTCTGCGCTTGTGCCATGACCTACTATACCGCGTTGCTGAATTGCGCGCCTCTGATATGTAGACCGCCAATGTCCGACAAGCCCAAAAAGCCGCAAAAGCTCAAGGCCCGACTGCCGCGCGGGCTCGCCGACCGCGGCCCGGCCGAGATCGCCGCCACGCGGGCGATGGTCGAGACCATCCGCACCGTGTTCGAGCGCTACGGCTTCGAGCCGGTGGAGACGCCGGCGATCGAATACACCGACGCGCTCGGCAAATTTCTGCCCGACCAGGACCGGCCGAACGAAGGCGTATTCTCGTTCCAGGACGACGACGAGCAGTGGCTCTCCCTGCGCTACGACCTGACCGCGCCGCTGGCGCGCTACGTGGCGGAGAATTTCCAGAACCTGGCGTTGCCCTATCGCTCGTATCGTTTCGGTTATGTCTATCGCAACGAGAAGCCGGGGCCGGGACGTTTCCGCCAATTCATGCAGTTCGATGCCGACACGGTCGGCGCGCCGACCATGGCCGCCGATGCCGAGATGTGCATGCTGGCGGCAGACACGATGGAAGCGCTGGGCATTCCGCGCGGCAGTTATTTGGTGAAGGTGAATAACCGAAAAATACTCGACGGAATTATGGATGCCGCAGGAATTCCGCAGGCGAAATGGCTTACAGTAATGCGTTCTGTTGACAAGTTGGACCGCTTGAATCTCGAAGGCGTGCGGGCCCTGTTGAGTGCGGGACGCAAAGATGAAAGCGGAGATTTTACAAAGGGCGCAGGGCTCACTGACAGCCAAATTGAATTTGTCGAAACTTTGTGGCGCCCATTCAACATTCCAGGCTTTCAATTTGGAACGATTGGGGGCTCGGGCACATTTGCGACAGACCGTGCGGATGACGCTGGCGCATCTCGTGACATGGAGCAAACTGGTCCATTTACCCATGTGGCCAACTTAAAAACGCTAGACGCCTGGGAAATCCTTTTTGCAAAAAGCCCCATTTCCCTTGAAGGGATCCGTGAGCTTAAAAATATTATTACTGTTTGCGAAGCTGCTGGATTCGGGAGCAAGAGAATTCGTATCGACTCTTCAGTTGTCCGAGGCCTCGAGTATTACACCGGTCCCGTCTTTGAGACCGAACTGTTGCTTGATACTACAGACGACAAAGGCCGCCCCGTGCGCTTCGGCTCGGTCGGCGGCGGCGGGCGCTACGATGGCCTCGTCTCGCGCTTCCGCGGCGAGCCGGTGCCGGCGACCGGATTTTCGATCGGCGTGTCGCGGCTGCAGGCGGCGCTGACCGCGCTCGGCAAGCTCGACGCCAAACCGTCGGCGGGTCCCGTGCTGGTCACGGTGTTCGGCGCCGAGAACGTGCAGGCGTCGCAGAAACTCGCGACCGACTTGCGCAAGGCCGGCATCCGCGCCGAGCTTTATCTCGGAAACCCGAAGCACGGCATCGGGCAGCAGCTCAAATACGCCGACAGACGCGGCTCGCCTTGCGCCGTCATCCAGGGGCCCGACGAAAAGGCCAAAGGCGAAGTGCAACTTCGCGACCTGATCGCCGGTTCGGCGCCCAGCGACCTCACGGACCGCGAGGAATACTTGAAAAAGCAGGCCGGGGTGCAGGTCGCCGTGAAGGAAGCCAACCTGGTCGAGGAAGTCCGCAAGCTGCTGGCCCGCCACAGACTCGGCTGAGGCCTTCCATTAAATTCGCCATCGTCCCCGCCGCTGCCGGAACCAACGGCGGCGCCGCGCGTTTCTCCCTCAATCAGAAAAAGCGTCCGGGAGAAGCGTCGTGGCCGCGCGTTGGGCCGATCCAGTACAACAGACCATGCAGCGCCACACCGGCTGCCAGTTCAAGCCTGTGCCATCACGGCAAACGTCACCAGCGCAGCCCGAGGCGGCCGATAAAAAGCCGGCCGAACCCGCTCGCCCGCCCCAGCCCGATGCCGTAGAGTCGGCGCAAGGCTGACGGCACCCCCTTCATGAAGCACCTGACGGTCCGCCACGCGACCACCTATCGCTATGCCCGGCCCGTCTCGTTCGGGCCGCATCGGCTGATGCTGCGGCCGCGCGACAGCCACGACCTGCATCTGGTCGACGCCGAGCTCGCGCTGTCGCCGCCCGGCGCGCTCAACTGGATGCACGACGTGTTCGGCAACTCGGTGGCGCAGGTCGAATTCGCGCAGGCCGCGGCCGAGCTCACCATCGTCAGCACGCTGCATATCGAGCGTTACGGGCTGGCGCGGCCGGTGTTTCCGATCGCACCCGAGGCGCAGATGTATCCCTTCGTCTATTCGGCTAACGACCGCGCCGATCTCGGCCGGCTGCTCGACCGGCATTATCCCGACCCGCGCGGGGTGCTCGACGCCTGGGCCAAGCGCTTTACGCCGCAGACGCCGCTGCCGACCTACAATCTGCTGTCGAACATGAACGGCGCCATCCGCAGCGAGTTCACCTACGCCGAGCGCTATGAGGAAGGCACGCAGTCGCCGATCGAAACGCTGGAGAAGAAGAGCGGCACCTGCCGCGACTTCGCGCTGCTGTTCATTGAAGCGGCGCGCAGTCTTGGTTTCGGCGCGCGCTTTGTCAGTGGCTATCTGTACGATCCCAAGCTCGACGGCGCCGCCGCCATGCAGGGCGCTGGCTCCACCCACGCCTGGGCCGACGTCTATCTGCCGGGCGCCGGCTGGGTTGAATACGACCCGACCAACGGGCTGATCGCCGGCGAAAATCTCATTCGCATCGCGGTGACGCGCGACCCGTCGCAGGCGATCCCGATTTCCGGCTCGTTCAACGGCACGAGTTCGGATTTTCTGGGGATTTTAGTCGACGTGACCGTGAACATGCGGACGTGAGCGCTTTCTAGCCGGCCGGCTGCCGCGGCTGGACAGCATTACGCGGATCGCCAATATTCATCGTGGCGCGGCGTTTGCATGTCATGCGGCAAAGGCGGCAGCGAGCGGCAATGCCATGAAAACCCTGACGGTCCGTCACGCCACCAAATACCGTTACGCGCGCGCCGTCAGCTTCGGCCAACACCGGCTGATGCTGCGGCCGCGCGACAGCCACGACATGCGCCTGGTGTCGGCGGAGCTGACGCTGTCGCCGCCCGGCATCACCCGCTGGATGCACGATGTGTTCGGCAATTCGGTCGCGCTGGTCGATTTCTCGGCGCCAGCCGCCAATTTGGCCATCGTCAGCACGCTCAAGATCGAGCGCTACGGCATCGAAGGCCCGGTTTTTCCGATCGCGCCCGAGGCCGAATTTTATCCGTTCATCTATTCGAGCAGCGACCGCGTCGACCTTGGCCGCTTGCTCGAGCAGCACGACCCCGATCCCGAGGGCGTGCTGGCGCGCTGGGCCGACAGCTTCGTCACCACGCGGCCGATGCGCACGCTCGAGCTGCTCACCAACATGAACGCCGCGCTCAAGCCGGTAATCGTCTATACGGAGCGGCACGCGCCGGGCACGCAATCGCCGGCTGAGACGCTGCAAAAGAAAAGCGGCGCCTGCCGGGATTTCGCCATGACCTTCATCGAGGCGGCGCGCTATCTCGGCTTCGGCGCGCGCTTCGTCAGCGGCTACCTTTACGATCCCGTGCTCGACAAGGGCGACGCCACGCAAGCGGTCGCGGCCACCCATGCCTGGGCCGAGGTCTATCTGCCGGGCGCGGGCTGGATCGAGTACGACCCGACCGACGTGCTGATCGGCGGCGAAACGCTGATCCGGGTCGCGGTCACGCGCGACCCGTCGCAGGCGATCCCGATTTCTGGCAGCTACACCGGCACCAGTTCGGATTTTGTAGGCATGAGCGTCGAAGTGACGGTGACCGCGCAGGGCTGAGCGGCGGCGTCACAGCCGCTGCGGCACAATGCCTTTTGGTGGGTTACCCTTCTGCAGATCCAGCACGTTCATGGTCATGCCGTTGCTCATGACGATGTCGCCGGGTCTTTGACCCGCGGCGCAGGGACCGGCCCATTTTGCCGAAATCGACATGTGAGTCTCGCGGCCCGGCGTCGTGCCCGGGATCGGCGAGCCGCCTTCGCGCTTCGAGGTGACATCGACGGTATAGGCGGAATTGAAATCGCCCGAGACCACCGCGCGCGAGGTACTGGTGGCGCCGCCGAAATTGCAGACCGACTCGATAGTGATGGTGCCGCCGGAATTCTGGACGTCATGCTTGGAGCAATCGCGCTCGGTCGCGCCGCCGAAATTAGAAGTCATCAATTTGTCGGACGTCGCGTCGGTGCATTGCTTCATGGTCTGCACCGGCAGGCTGCGACCCTGGAATTCCATCTTGATTTCCCACAGGCCTGCCTTGCGCGTCGGCAGGTCGAGCGCGGACGCGGTCGCGGTGGACAGCAAAACGGCGGCAATGACGGCGAGACGTCGCATGATGGGCATCTCCATTCCGGATGCGATGCGCGATCATAACACGGCGATGGAACGATGAAAGCGCGCGGGACTAGAGGGCGACGCGGTTTCCCGGCGCCGGACGACCGCCGTGCACGTCGAGTTGATGGCCGAGCACCTGCTCGACCGCGTCGAAACTGTCGATCAGCGAGAAATTCTCGACCACCTTGCCGCCCTCAAAACGCATGAAGTGCGCGAGCCGGTAGCTGATGACGCGGCCGTCTTCGGTGCGCTTGGCCCAGAGCCGGTTGAATGAGGCCACCCGGTCGCCGTCCACCAGCATCATGCTCGGGACGAAGCAGAAGATCTGAAAAACTTCCGGCACCAGCCGCGCCATGAGGTCAAGCACCGCGGCCTTGCCGTGATACGTGCCGGCAAACTTCAGGACATCGACCGGCCCGCTGATGGTCCACTCGACGTCGTCGCCGATGTATTGCGCGACTGTCTCGATGTCGCGATCGGCGTAGGCCTTGTAGAAGGCGTCGACGACCGCGCGCGCGACCGGCTCTGTCATGCAACCGTCTCCCAGCCCCGGCCGCAATTAATACAGGTTGTGTTGAATTTGTCTTACGCGCACAGCCACTTACACATCACGACTGCGCGCGGGAACCACACGCATTTGCTGCGTTTTGGAACCAGCGAAATTCGTTAACGACGCCAAGCATTTGAGGCCACCCGCCGTTAAGGCCATGGGGCGATCGGCGTCGAATCCTTAAATCTCTCGTGTTAAATGGCCGCCGCAATCACGTGCTTGGAACAGCGATGGACGCGAACGTAACCACCGATTCGAAAGGGCCCGGCGCGCGGGCGGAGGCGCTGGTCGCCTCCTATGAGCGCGCCGGTTACGCCCGTATTGCGCCCGCGATCCTGCAGCCGGCCGAGCCGTTCCTCGACCTCTCGGGCGAGGACATTCGCCGGCGCATGTATCTGACCACCGCGCCGGGCGGCGGCGAATTCTGTCTGCGGCCCGACCTGACAATTCCGGTGTCGCTCGATTATCTCGCCTCGCCGCTTTCCGGCAAGCCGGCGAATTATTGCTATCTCGGTCCGGTGTTCCGTCACCGCAGCGACGGGCCGAGCGAATTCCCGCAAGCCGGCATTGAATCGTTCGGACGGCCGGACAAGGCGGCGGCCGATGCCGAAATGCTGTCGCTCGGGCTGGAAGCCACCGCGCATTATGGGCTGAGTGCGCCCGACATCCAGATCGGCGACGTCGCGCTGTTCACCGGCCTGATCGCCGGGCTCGACCTGCCGCCGGCCTGGAAGCGGCGGCTGGTGAAGGATTTCAACCGCAAGACCAATCTGGCGCAGGATCTCGACCGGCTGGTTTTGGGCGGCAACAATTCGCGGCCGGAATATCAGGGCGTGCTGGCGGCGCTTGCCGGCTCCGACCCCAAGGGCGCACATGCGCTGGTCACCGATCTTTTGTCGATTGCCGGCATCAACGCGGTCGGCGGCCGTTCGGTCGCCGAGATCGCGGAGCGTTTCCTCGAACAGTCCGCGCTCGGCGTCAGCGCGAAACTGCCGCGCGACGTGCGCGCGCTGGTCGAGCGCTTTCTTGGCGTCCAGGGCGACCCTGACGAGGCGGCAGCCGAGCTGCGCGCGCTTGCCGGCGAAGGCAACATGACGGCGGCCTTGGCGCCGGCCATCGATCTGTTCGAAAGCCGCACCGGGTTCCTGGCCGCGCGCGGCATCGATCTCAAGCGCGTACGTTTTTCGACGGCGTTCGGCCGCGGCTTCGACTACTACACGGGCTTCGTCTTCGAATTGACCGACCCGGCCCGCACCGGCGATCCGCTGGTCGCCGGCGGGCGCTACGACGGATTGTTCACCCGGCTCGGCACGCCCGAGCCGATCGCGGCGGTCGGCTTTGCGGCCTGGATCGAGCGGCTTTCGGTTTATGGGGGCGCATCATGAGCGCGCCTCTGGTTCTGGCGGTGCCGGCGAAAGGCCGGCTGCAGGAAAACGCCGAAAGCTTTTTTGCCCGCTCCGGCCTCATGCTGATCAAGCCGCGCGGCGCGCGCGATTATCGCGGCGCCATCGCCGGGCTCGACGGCGTCGAAGTGGCATATCTGTCGGCGTCCGAAATCACGTCGCAGCTCGCCGCCGGCGCCGTGCATCTCGGCGTCACCGGCGAGGACCTGGTGCGCGAGATGATCCCCGACGCCGACAGCAAAGTGGTGCTGATCGAAGGGCTCGGCTTCGGTTTCGCCAATGTCGTGGTCGCCGTGCCGCAGGCCTGGATCGACGTGCGCACCGTGGCCGACGTCGATGACGTCGGCACCTCGTTCCGCCATCACCACGGCCGCAAGATGCGGGTGGCGACCAAATACATCAATTTGACGCGCGATTTCTTCGCCGCGCACGGCATCGTCGACTACCGCATCGTCGAGAGCTCGGGCGCGACCGAAGGCGCGCCGGCCGCCGGCACGGCCGAATTGATCGTCGACATCACCACCAGCGGCGCGACGTTGGCCGCCAACGGGCTGAAGGTGATTGAGGACGGCGTGATCCTGCGCTCGCAAGCCAATCTGGTGGCGGCGCGCGGCGCGTCCTGGGGCGCGAGCGAGCGCGAGACCGCGCGCGTCATCCTGGATCGCGTGGCCGCGCAGGCGCGCGCCCGCGCCTTTCGCGAAGTGCGGGCGCAATTCGCCGCGAGCGATGCCAGACTGGTCGATAGCGCCAAGCAGAAATTCGGCGTGATCGCGCCGTTCGGCGGCCCGAGCGCCTCGGGCATGCTGACGCTGCACTGCCCGCCCGAGCAGGTTTACGCGCTCACCAGTTTCCTGCGCGACAACGGGGCCGAAGCGGTGGCGGTGGCCGACCTCGATTACGTGTTTTCGAAGGAAAACCCGCTCTACGCCAAGCTCGAGGCGGCGCTTTAGCCGCAATTACTCGACCTTGATATTGGCCGCCTTGACGATCGGCCACCATTTCTCGATCTCGGCTTTTTGCAGTGCGTGCAGAGCTTCCGGCGTTTGCTGCTCGCGCGGCGGAATTTCCTGCCCGAGATCGCCAAGACGCTTGCGGACATTAGGATCGGCCAAAGCCGCCTGCGCGGCCGCTGTGAGCTTGGCGATGATCGGTTTCGGCGTGCCTTTTGGCACCCACAGCCCGTGCCAGACCGCGATATAGAAGCCCGGCATGCCGACTTCATCGACGGTCGGAATATCCGGCGCCACGGCCAGCCGCTTATTGGCCGTGACCGCGAAGGCCTTGATCTGCTTGTTGCGCACCTGCGGCAGCGAATTCGACGACTGATCCAACATGATATTGATCTGACCGCCGATCAGGTCCGTCATGGCGGGGCCCGTGCCACGATAGGGCACGAACAGAAAACTGGTCCCGCTGAAGCGCTGAAAATAAATGCCGCCGATATGCGAGGCGCTGCCAGGCCCCGCCGTGCCGGCCGAAACCTTGTCGGGGTTCGCCTTGATCCAGGCCACCAGCGACTTGAGGTCATCCGCCGGCACATTGTTGTTGGCGACGATCAGCTGCGGATTGGAGGCCAGCAACGCGACCGGTTCGAGATCGGTGAGCAGATCGTACGGCAGATTGTAGATCGCGCCGTTGATGACATGCGTGCTCCAATGGCCGATGCTGACCGTATAGCCATCGGGTGACGCGCGCACCGCCTTGCCGACGCCGATGCTGCCGGCGGCGCCGGTGACGTTTTCGACCAGGACGTTCTGCCCGAGCGAAGGACGCATGCCCTCGGCCATGATGCGCGCGACGACGTCGGTCGGCCCTCCGGCTGCAAAGGGCACGATCATCGTGATCGGGCGCGAGGGATAATCTTCTGCGCCGGCCGCCGTGACGAAAGCCAGCGCTGCCGCCGCGGCAATAATCAGTTTTTTCACTTTCTTCCTCGCAACGGTCATGTGCCCGAGAAAAACCATCCGCTTACAATGACGCAAAATCAATCGGCTTGTGCCGGTCGAGTTTGCGTTCGATCTTGGGCAGCGGATATTTCAGCCCGCTGGCGCAGTTGAACAGCACCACCTGATCGGTTTTCTTGACGCGGCCGGCGGCCAGGCTCTGCTTGTAGGCGGCATAGGTCGCGGCGCCTTCCGGGCACTGCAAGAACCCCTCCTCGCGCGCCATTTCGTCGAGCGCGGCCGTGATGGCCTCGTCCTCGACCGCGATGGCGAAGCCGCCGCTCTCGCGCACCGCGCGCAGAATCAGAAAATCGCCGATCGCCTGCGGCACGCGGATGCCGGAGGCAATGGTGTGCGCGTTTTCCCAGCGCGGCGCGTGTTCGGCGCCCTCCTCGAAGGCTTTCACCATCGGCGCGCAGCCGGCGGCCTGCACCGCGACCATGCGCGGGCGCTTGGCTCCGATAAAGCCGATGGCTTCCAGTTCGGCGAAGGCTTTCCACATGCCGATCAGCCCGGTGCCGCCACCGGTCGGATAGAAGATCACGTCCGGCACGCTCCAGCCGAGTTGCTCGGCGAGTTCGAGCCCCATCGTCTTCTTGCCTTCGATCCGGTACGGCTCCTTCAGGGTCGAGGTGTCGAACCAGCCGACCTTGGCTTTGCCTTCGCCGACAATCTTGCCGCAGTCGTCGATCAAGCCATTGACGCGGTAGACCGCGGCACCTTGCAGCGCGATTTCGCTGACGTTTACTTCCGGCGTTTCCTCGGGGCAGAAGATCGTGCTCTTAATGCCGGCATGCGAGGCGTAGGCCGCGAGCGCCGCGCCGGCATTGCCGTTGGTGGGCATCGCCATGTGCTTGATGCCTAGCGCCTTGGCCATCGACACCGCCATCACCAGGCCGCGCGCCTTGAACGAGCCGGTCGGCAGCCGGCCTTCGTCCTTGACCAGAATTTCGCCGCCGCCGAGCATGGCTTGCAGCTTGGGCATGCGGATCAGCGGCGTGATCGCTTCGCCCAGGCTGACGATATTTTTGGGATCGCGCACCGGCAGCAGCTCGCGATAGCGCCACAGATCGGGCGCGCGCCGCGCCAAGGTTTCTTTCGTCAAGGCCGTACGCACGCCTGCAAGATCGTAACGCACAAGCAGCGGCTTGCCAGCGCGCGAAAGATTGTGGACCTGATCGACCTCATGACGCTCGCCGGTCATGGCGCATTCGAGATGGGTGACGAAACTCGGCCACCGCGCCGTCAGATTGCCGTCGTGTTGCATCACTGCCTCTACTCAATTTCCGCCGTGTGGGCGACGCGTCCGGAACACCACGAAATGCGACAGCGAGAAGTTCACCACGAAGCTGACCAGGATCGAGATCAGCTTCGCCGCCAGCACCGGCAGCACAAAAGAGAGCGCGAACAGCGTCGCGGTGCTCGCCACCATGCCGGCCACGCCGGAGGCGGCGAAGGTCGCATAATCGCGCCAACGCAACACGCGGCCCGATTCCGGCCCGAACGTGATGAAGGAATTCATCGCGTAGGAAAACGACACCGCCACCAGCCACGACAGCACATTGGCCGGCACCAGCGGCCATGCCAGAAAAGTCACCGTGGTCCAGAAAACGCTGAAATCGATGGCGGTGTTGACCACCCCGACCAGGGCGAAGCTGATCGCCTTGAGGGCGACCGCGCGCTCATGCCAGGCCACGGTGAGACGGTCGACGATGTTCTTGAGGGGCGCCTGAATCATCGCCCGTTAATAGCATTTTGACGCAGGCGCGACAGGGCGCGGCCCATGCGCTATAGATCGCGCCGAAACCAACGGATCCAACGCGAAATGGCGGCGAAACCGGCCAAATCCAGCACCCGCGCGGCCCGACCGGCGGCCACGCCCGGCCTGTCGATCGTGGTGCCGGTGTTCAACGAGGCCAGGGGCCTGGCCTCCCTCCACGAGCGCATCGCCGAGGTCGCGCGCTGGCTCAAGGTAAAGCGCAACCTCGCTGCCGAAGTCATCTATGTCGACGACGGCAGCACCGATGCCACCAACCAGATCGCGCAAACGCTGATCGCCGATCCGCTCGACATCCAGGTGGTCACGCTGTCGCGCAATTTCGGCAAGGAAGCCGCACTCCTCGCCGGCCTCGACCACGCCCGGCTCGGCGCCGTGCTGTTCATGGACGGCGACGGCCAGCATCCGCCCGATCTGGTCGGCACGCTGGTGGCGCGCTGGCTCGATGACGGTTACGACGTGGTCTACACCGCCAAAGCGCACCGCGAGAACGAGTCCTGGATGCGCCGCACCGGCGTGCATTGGTTCTACGCGCTGGTCAACATGGGCGCGCGTCAGAAGATCCCCGAAGACGCCGGCGACTTCCGCCTGCTGTCGCCGCGCGCGGCGGCGGCGCTGCGGCAAATGCCCGAGCGCAACCGCTTCTTCAAGGGGCTGGCGACCTGGATCGGCTTCAAGCAAGTGCGCGTCGACTACCAACCGGCGGCGCGCGCGCATGGCGTGACGACCTGGAACATCTGGACGCTGATCGGACTGTCGATCGAAGGGCTGACCTCGTTCACGGTGGCGCCGCTGCGCATCGCCAGCCTGCTCGGCCTCATCCTCGCCGTCACCGCGCTGTTCTTCGGCGGCTGGATTCTGATTGAGACGCTGCTGTTCGGCAAGGACGTGCCGGGCTATCCCTCGCTGGTGGTCAGCGTGATGGTGATCGGCGGCGTGCAATTGCTCATGATCGGCGTGCTCGGCGAATATGTCGGCAAGCTGCTGTCCGAGATCAAAGCGCGGCCGGTTTATTTCGTCGCCGAGCACACCGTGAAACGCGCGGATGCTGCCGCCAAAACGCGGCCGGCAAGCGCGCGCGCGGCGGAGTAGGCGCAACGTGGCTCACGCCCAGCGCCGGATCTGGCTGTGCGCGGACGACTACGGCATTTCCCTTGCGGTCAACGCCGGCATCCGCGAATTGATCGCGCGCGGCCGGCTCAACGCGGTCTCGGTGATGACGGCGGCGGCGCATCTCGACTCCATCGAAGCCGTGGCGCTCGACGAACTCAATTTCGGTCGCAAGCGCGCCGCGCTCGGTCTGCATGTCACGCTGACAGCGCCGTTTGCACCACTGAGCGAGGGCTTTGCGCCGCTGCTCAACGGCCAATTCCTGCCGCTCAATAAAATGATGCGCGCGGCGATCGCGCGCCGGCTCAACGGCGAAAAACTGGCGCACGAAGTCGCCGCGCAAATTCGGGCCTTCGTGGCCTTATTCGGCCGGCCGCCCGACTTCATCGACGGACATCAGCACATCCATCTGTTTCCGCAACTGCGCGACGCCGTCCTCAAGGTGGCGACGCATGCCGCGCCCGGCGCCTGGGTCAGGCAATGCGGGCGACCGCGCGCGGCCAAGCGTCAGCATATTCGCAAGGAATTATTGCTGGATGTCTTGAGCCTGGGATTTCGCCGCAAGGCGCGGCGGCTTGGCGTCGCCACCAATCCGGCCTTCGCCGGCGCCTATAATTTCAAATCCGATTTCGCCAGGACGTTCCCGCGCTTCCTAGCCGGGTTGCCGGACGGCGGACTGATCATGTGCCATCCCGGCTTCGTCGATGCCGAATTAAAACGGCTCGACCCGATCACCGGCCAGCGCGAGAAGGAATTTACTTATTTCAATTCCGAGGATTTTCCGCGCGCGCTGGCCGAGCACGGCGTCGCGCTGGCGCAGGCCGACTAGAGAACCTCGACCTTGGCGCCGATCTTCACGCGATCGTAGAGATCGATGATGTCCACGTTGCGCAAGCGGATACAGCCGGACGACACGTTGTGGCCGATGGTCCAGGGCTCGTTCGAGCCGTGGATGCGGTAGAGCGTCGAGCCGAGATACATGGCGCGGGCGCCGAGCGGATTGGCCGGGCCGCCGGCCATGAAATGCGGCAGGTCCGGCTTGCGTTCGAGCATTTCCTTGGGCGGCACCCAATCCGGCCATTCCTTTTTGCTCGAAACGATGTGAACGCCCGACCAGGTGAAGCCGGGGCGGCCAACGCCGATGCCGTAGCGCATCGCCCTGCCGTTCGGCTCGACCAGATAGAGGAAATGGTTCGGCGTATCGATCACGATGGTGCCGGGCGCTTCCTTGGTCTGGTAGTCGACGCGCTGGCGCAAGAATTGCGGATCGATCTCGACGCCCGGAGCCTGCTGCTCGAGCATCGGATCGACCGGGCTGGCATTGGCATAGACCTGCGGCGCGCCCTGCCCCCGATTGCCGTAGATCACCGGCGGCGGCGCGGGCGGCTGCGAGCCGCGATCGCCAAACAGGTATTCGATGAAACCGCCGCCGAGATTGGCCTGCATTTGCGGCGGCTGCGCCACCAGAACCATCGGCGGTGTCTGCGGCATCTGCGCCAGAGCGCCCGAGCCGGTGAAAAGAATGACCAAAGCCGCCAGGACGGAACGCTGCATCGACGCACTCATGAACGCGTTTGATCGCGCCGGGGCAGTACAAGCCCAAAGCACCACCGATCAGTAAATTGCCGGCCCGGCGCGGCCGCATTGGCGCGTTAGCGTGGCGTTAGAGTTTATTTTGCGTAAAAGGCGATGCGTCATGGTAAATGCGCAGTTTAGATTTTGCTTTTAAGATTATGTGCAACGCAGCGTTAATCGCCGCTCTGATAGAAATTCAGCACCGGGGATGCCCAGGGGGGCTGGCGTGCAGCGTAAAGTTTTCCGCGTCGAGCAGATGTTCGGCAGCCGCGTCGCGGCGCCGCCGGCGCCCGAGCGCAACGTCGCGCAGACTGACGCCGGCGCCACGGTGCAAAAGCTCAGAGCCGAGCTCGCCCTCCTGCACGAAACAATCGCCCGCAACAGACGCGAGCTTTCAGCGTTGATCGGCGACGGCGACGACCGGCCGATGACACGCGCGGCCGGCGAACTCGGCGCCGCGGTCGAGGGCATGGAAAAAGCCACCGTGAAAATTCTGAAATCGACCGAGGTCATCGACGAGAGCGCGCGGGCGCTCGCCGCGGCGCTGAAAACCGATTTCGAGCGCGGGCTCTGCCAGGACATTCAAGAGCACGTCGTGCATATCTACGAGGCCTGCAATTTCCAGGATCTCGGCGGCCAGCGCATCGGCAACGTGATCGCGACCTTGACCACGATCGAGGACAAGGTGGCCGGCATGCTCGACGGCAGCAAGACGAAAGCCCGCGAAGCGCCGGCCGTAAAGCCCATGGCCGAGCCGGGGCTGATCAACGGCCCGCGCCTCGATGGCGCCTCCGGCCACACCAGCCAGACCGATATCGACGGCATGTTCGCCTAACGCGGGGCCGCCCGCGCGCCTATCGGCGAAAGCTGCCGTCTGTTACCCTCCGCGCCATTCAAATGCCGCCTGGCGAGAAAACCGGGCGCCATCGGGGGCAAGCGCAATGGATCGGCGACGGTTTCTAAACAACGCAATGTGGGTGGCTGCAGCGCCCGCCACGCTTTCACTGTTCGATGCACAGGCGCTTGGTCAAACGAATTGGCCGACCCGGAACCTGATGATGGTCGTGCCGTTCCCGCCCGGCGGGCAAGCCGACTTTGCCGCCCGCCCGATGTCCGCGGCGCTCGAAAAAATTCTCGGTCAGCCGGTTATCGTCGAAAACCGCGCCGGCGGCGCCGGCGGATCGATCGGAAACGCGGTGGTCGCCCGCGCCGCGCCCGATGGCTACAGCATGTTGATGGCGCTGTCGTCGCTCGCCGTGCTGCCGGAGGCAGACCGGTTGTTCGGACGCGAACCAGCCTACGAAGTTTCGCAACTGTTTCCGCTGGCGCGAGTTCTCGCCGATCCGACGCTGTTTGCGGTGCCAACATCCGCGCCCTGGCAGTCGATTCATGAATTCGTCGAAGATGCCAAGAAACGTCCGGGGCAAATTCCCTACGGATCGTCCGGCCCTTACGGCACGCTGCATGTGGCGATGGAGATGTTTGCCTCCTCCGCCGGGATCAAACTGCTGCACGTTCCGTTCCGTGGCGCGGGCCCGGCGCTGACCGGCGTGTTGTCGGCAACCGTCGAGGCGCTGGCATCGGCGCCGAGCGTGGTGAAGCCGCAAGTCGATGCCGGCAAGCTGCGCGTCCTGGCCAATTGGGGCGCCAAACGGATCGACAGCTTCCCCAATACCCCGACCTTCAAGGAGCTCGGCTATGCCGACGTCGAGTTCTACATCTGGGCTGGCATCTTCACGCCCAAAGGCGTGCCCGACCCGATCATAACGCGGCTGCGCGACGCAGTGCGTGAAGCCATCAAGAGTCCGGATGTCGTGCGGATTTTCGAGGCCGCCGGCAGTCCACCGGACTATCAAGATTCGGCGGAATTTGCCGAGTTCTTCAAAGTCGACAGCGCCCGGCTGATCGCCGCGGTGAAAAAGATGGGCAAACTCGAATAGGCCGCGGGCTAGCCCGGCCGTCTGATCAAAATAAAGCAAACCAGCGCGGCGGCGGCAAAGGCAGCGGCGAGCGCGAGCGCCGCCGGGTCGGAGGCGCGGTCGACCACGAAGGCCATCACCAAAGGCGCCGAGGCCTGCACCAGCAGGAACGGCGCGGCGAGGCGGCCCATCAGGCGGCCATAACCGGACGCGCCGAACAGCGCCAGCGGCACCGCGCCGCGCGTGATGGTGACCAGCCCGTTGGCGCCGCCGAACAACAAGGCAAATGCCGCCGCCACCGGCGCCGAGAAGCCGAGCAGCGCCAGCATGACGAAGGCGCACAACAAAACCGACAGCGCGAAGCGCGCCACCCACAGCGGATGCAAGTTGCGGCCCAAGGTGAACTCGATCAGCCGCGCGCCGACCTGTGCCGGCCCGAACAGCGCGCCGATCCAAACCACGGTTCCGGCATCGATGCCGGAGCGCGCGAAGATCGCGAGCAGATGCGCCGAGAGACCCGAAGGAACGAAAGCATAAGTCGCGAACGCGCCGGCGACCAGCAGGAACGGCAAACCGTAAGGCGGCAGCACCGCGGGCGGCGCCGGCCCGTCGGCAGGCAGCGGCGCATGCGCCTTGAAGCGCTCGCGCGGCAAGGCCCAAGCATGCAGCGGCGCCGAGATAAACGCGAGCAGCGCGGCATAAACCAGATAGGTGCCGGGCCAGCCGATGGCCTCGAGCAGAAAATGCGTCGCCGGCCAGCTCACGGTCGAGGCGAAGCCACCGGCGAGTGTCAGCGCCGTGATCGGCGAGCGAGCGCCGGCGCCGAACACGCGGCCCAAGGTCGCAAACGCGGAGTCATACAGATTCGCCGCCATGGCGACGCCGAGCACCACCCACACCGCGAGATAGGATATGCGGCTGGTGGCGAGGCCGATCAGCACCAGCCCGAGCGCGCCGATCAGCGAGCCGATTGTCATCACCACATGACCACCGAGGCGGTCGATCGAGCGCCCGACAAAAGGCGCACTGAAACCCGCGGCCAACAGCCCGACCGAGAATCCGCCCATGGCGAACGACATCGACCAGCCGCGCTCGGCCGCGATCAGCGGCACGATCAACACCGGCGTGTAGAAAATCGTGCCCCACGACAGAATCTGCGTGACGCCGAGAACTGGCACCGCGCGCCAGGGACCATCGATGAAGTCACGGAGAGCAGGCATGCGGCGCCAGGCGGCCGGTGACGGCGCCAACTATTGTTGCTGGATAGGCGGCTGGATCGGCTTGGGTTCTGACTTCGGTTTTGGTTTCGGCTTGGCCTTGGGCTTGGGCTTGCCCGGCAGCTTGGCGCCTTCCGGCGGGCAGCGGACATAGACCATGGTGCCGTAGCGGCCCTGCACTTCCGAATCCATCCAGCGCAGGATCAGCATGCGCCCGTCGAAGGTTATGACCTCGCGATCCTGCGCGCTGCCGGGCGGATCGCCTTGCGGGCCGATAAAGGTCCGGTGGCCGGGCGCGCCTTTCAGGCGCAGCTCGGTGGGCGTGGCCTGGTCGGCGAGATGCATCATCACCCCGCCGCTCGGGCCGAGCGTAATGACATAAGGCTGCTTGCATTGACCGGCCGCCGCCACTTCGATGCGCTCGCGGTCCTCGTCCTTGTGGTAGGCGGCCAGACCCCAGCGCCCGACGATGTCCTGCGGCGGGAAAGCCGGCGGCATGAGCGGCAACCCTTCCGGCTCGAGCGGCGCTTGCGGTTGCTGGGAGGGAAACAAAGACGGCATGCCCGTCGAGCAGGCGGCCAGACCGAGCCCGAGCAACGCTATAACCAGAGCAGTCGACAGGCCGGATCGATTTGCAGGGCTCATTCGGGCTCCTTAGCCGCGTTCGGAGGGACTTTGCGGGGCATTGGCGGGCAGCGCAAGGAGGGTAGCGCGCGCCTGCTGTAAATGGTCTTTACAATCCGCCGGTTCCGTGGCGGCCGACCCACTTTATGCGGTTGTCGCCGCCGCAGCGGCCGTGGCGCCGGCAAACTCTCGCCGCGGACTGCTTGACACCTCCGGGCCCAGGCCATAAATCCCGAGCATCAATTTAGCACTCCCAATCAAAGAGTGCTAAGCGCTTATAAAGTCGACAGTTTCCAGTAACCGCATGCGCTCAAACGCCGACGAGGAAGCCATGGCCAAGACCAAGTTTCGACCCCTGCATGACCGCATCGTCGTGCGCCGCATCAACGCCGAAGAGAAGACCAAGGGCGGCATCATCATTCCCGACAGCGCCCAGGAGAAACCGAGCCAAGGCGAGATCATCGCCGTCGGCCCGGGCGGACGCGATGAGTCCGGCAAGCTAATCCCGATCGATCTCAAGGTCGGCAACACCGTGCTGTTCGGCAAGTGGTCGGGCACCGAGGTCAAGCTCGATGGTGAGGACCTTCTGATCATGAAGGAATCCGACATCATGGGCGTGATCACCTGAGCGCGCGATCGAAGCAAAACCCAACGGAGTAATTCGAAATGTCCGCCAAGGAAGTGAAATTTTCCGTCGACGCGCGCGACCGCATGCTGCGCGGCGTCGAGATCCTCGCCAATGCGGTGAAGGTTACGCTCGGCCCGAAAGGCCGCAACGTCGTGCTCGACAAATCCTATGGAGCTCCCCGGATCACCAAGGACGGCGTCACCGTCGCCAAGGAGATCGAGCTCGAAGACAAGTTCGAGAACATGGGCGCGCAGATGGTGCGCGAAGTCGCCCAGAAAACCAATGACAAAGCCGGCGACGGCACTACCACCGCAACCGTATTGGCCGCCGCGATCGTGCGGGAAGGCGCCAAGTCGGTTGCCGCCGGCATGAACCCGATGGATTTGAAGCGCGGCATCGACATCGCCGTCACCGCGGTGATCAAGGACATCGAAAAGCGCGCCAAGCCGGTTGGCTCCTCGGCGGAAGTGGCCCAGGTCGGCACCATCTCGTCTAACGGCGACGCCACCATCGGCAGCATGATCGCCAAGGCAATGCAGAAGGTCGGCAACGAAGGCGTCATCACGGTCGAGGAAGCCAAGTCGCTCGACACTGAGGTCGAGATCGTCGAGGGCATGCAGTTCGACCGCGGCTATATCTCGCCCTACTTCATCACCAATGCCGAAAAGATGATCGCCGAGCTGGAGGACGTCTACATCCTCCTGCACGAGAAAAAGCTGTCCGGCCTGCAGTCCATGTTGCCGCTGCTCGAAGCGGTGGTGCAGACCGGCAAGCCGCTGCTGATCCTGTCCGAGGACGTGGAAGGCGAGGCCATCGCCACGCTCGTCGTCAACAAGCTGCGCGGCGGCCTGAAAGTGGCGGCCGTGAAGGCACCGGGCTTCGGCGACCGCCGCAAAGCGATGCTGGAAGACATCGCCATCCTCACCGGCGGTCAGCTGATCTCGGAAGATCTCGGCATCAAGCTCGAGAACGTCACCGTGGCCATGCTCGGCCGCGCCAAGAAGGTCATCATCGAGAAGGAAAAGACCACCATCGTGCACGGCGCCGGCAAGAAGGCCGACATCGAAGCGCGGGTCAACCAGATCAAGGCGCAAA
>Ga0181522_10000025_pt1 | contig 120773 bp, 105 predicted proteins | sample PEATcosm2014_Bin_27_FD_121103 | JGI IMG/M metagenome (GOLD analysis project Ga0181522, IMG submission 121103) | Peatland microbial communities from MTU Mesocosm Facility, Houghton, MI, USA - PEATcosm2014_Bin05_10_metaG | ecosystem: Environmental > Terrestrial > Soil > Wetlands > Peat | place...
AGACGGCCTTTACTTGGGAGCTTGGTCATAACGTATCCTCCGAGCGGAATTGGATGTAGCGGAAGCGGAATTCGATTCAGCAGCCGGCCGGCGATTTCCACACCAGCAGCGACAACACTCCAACATCGATCCACAACGAAATCATGTCCCGCGTCACCGACTACAAATTCTGGATCGGCCAGACGGTTTCCTATTTTCATCCCCGGGGAATCTTTAGATATGCGCTCTACCCGGTTCGATATTTCCACGGATACAACGATCCATCGGCACTTCACCTGCCGATTCTGTGGGACAACCGCGAGCGGCCCTTGTTCGGCACTGTCGAGAAATTCCGTTTCACCGACCATCATGCGTTCGATTTTCGCGGGGAGCGGACAGCTCCGCCGAGATCGCGGACTTTAGCGGACAGCAACCAAAGAACCTGGAAGGGATTTGCTCCCACCTACGCGTTCAACCGGGACTTCGGCGGATTGGTGGGCCGCTTCAAACTGGACTGGATCCTTGTCAAACCATTTATCGACGATTCGCGGCGAGCCGAGCAAAGCTACCGGTTCGCTCCGTCTTTCCCCTCACGATGCGTGAGCTGAACGAGGCCGTCGCCGATTGCGTTTCCGATCATGCGCCGATGACGGTGGACCTGCCGCTTGTCGAACCCGTGAAGTCGACCGGACCGGGCCGTCCCTGACGCCTCAGCGGTTTCCCGCTGCCTTGTTTTTCGCTTCCGTGTCCTTGGGATCGGCTTCCACGGTGACTTCCACCTGAGCGCCGGCCTTGAGCTTCACTTCATTGCCTTTTTCGTCGGTCAGCGTGTTTTCTATGCGAATCTCCCGATAGAGTTCGTCGGCGCCTTCCACGGCAATTTCGGCTTTTTCCGGGAGATCTGGATGTGGTGGCTGGATGATTTTCCTAACCGTTCCGGGCATGGTTGTATTCGGTTTCTCGTTCATCGCTCGGCCTCCCTAGGGATCAACACCGGTCTAAAACATGAATATCCTAGCACCGTTGCTCGAACAAGGGCCAATGCGCGCGCGGCGTTTTGCACAATTTCCGGGCGCCGGACCTGTCGTTGTGGGGGGCATCCGACAAGCGCGCTCGATCCGGGATATTCTCGGCCGGAAAGAACCTCAGCCAAGCCGTAGAATATGCAACCCGAGGGCCTTCTCCCCGGTCTGGGCATACACTCGAAAGGGCCCATCAGCGAAAAAGAACAAATGAAACAAGAATTCGACGTAGTGATTTTGGGAGCGGGCGCCGCGGGGCTGATGTGTGCCATCGAAGCGGGCCGGTGCGGGTCGCGCGTGGCCCTGCTGGAGCGCGGCGAGAAAGCCGGAAAGAAAATCCTGATCTCCGGAGGCGGCCGCTGCAACTTCACGAATTTGCACTGCGGCCCGGAGAATTTCCTGTCGGAGAACCCTGACTTTTGCCGCTCGGCGCTGGCGCGCTACACCTCGGCTGATTTCCTGAAGCTGGTCGAAAAACACAAGATTTCTTACCACGAGAAAAGGCCTTATCCCGAGGCGGCTGCGGGGCAGCTGTTTTGTGATCGCTCGGCTACGGACATATTGGGGATGCTGCTCGAGGAGTGCGCGACAGCCGGCGTGCGAATTTTCCTAAATACCAACGTCCGCGAGATCCGCCACGACGGCGAATTCTCGGTTCGCGCCAGGCTGACCGGGCACCCCGGCGAGCTGGAGTTTGCGGCCGGCGCGCTGGTCGTGGCTACCGGCGGGCTGTCGATCTCGAAAATGGGCGCGACGGGCTTTGGATACGACGTCGCGCGGCAATTTGGACATCCCATCGTGCCTTGTCGGCCAGGATTGGTTCCGCTGACGCTTAACCGCTCCGATTCCCGGGCGTTTTGCGACCTTGCGGGAGTTTCGGTCCTGGTGAAGGCCTCCTGCGGCGGCGCGAGCTTCCCGGAAAAAATGCTGATCACCCATCGAGGTCTGAGCGGCCCCGCGATCTTGCAAGCCTCATCGTACTGGGAGTGGAAGAACAACGCGACGGTTACGATTGATCTGGCGCCAGGACAAGACTGGACCGCGCCGCTGCGGAATGGTGCCGGGCGTCGCGACCTTGTCGCAGCGCGCAGCGCGCTCCGCAAGACTTTGCCGCAGCGGTTGGCAGATCGCTGGATCGAACGCCACGAACCCGAAGACTGGACCAATGGCTCGCTCGAGCGGATGGAAGAAGGCGTACATCGATGGGAGATTCGGCCGGCAGGGACCGAAGGCTACGAGAAGGCCGAGGTCACGGCAGGCGGCGTCGATACGGCAGAGCTTTCCAGCAAAACCATGGAAAGCAAGAAAGTGCCCGGTCTGTTTTTCATCGGCGAGGTCGTGGATGTAACGGGTTGGCTGGGCGGATTCAATTTTCAATGGGCCTGGGCTTCCGGCGCGGCCGCCGGCCGCGCCGCCGGAGAGAAAACATAAGGAGCATCAAACCGCGGTGATAAACGAGCCGTCGGGGGCGACGCAACCGTAGGCCATGCGCGGGGTGTTGAAAGCGAAGCCAGGGTCGCCGTTGCGGTCGAGGAGGATGAGGCCGGCTGTCGCTTGCGTGCGTTCGGCGAAAAGCGCGATCGTCTTTTGCGCGGCTTGCATGGCGGTGATCGGCGCGTTTCCAGGCAACGGCTGGCTGCCGGGCCCGGGCGCGGCCTGCTGCGCTCGGAGCAGACGGGTTGTTGCGGCTTCGGAAGGACGAAGCAGGTCGACGGCGGCTTTGGCCATGACGACCTTCATGATGGCTTCGCCGTAGCCGGTGGAGGAGACCCCGGCGGCTTCGGAATCGGCGTAGCAGCCGCAGCCGATGAGCGGCGAGTCGCCGATACGGCCCGGGAGTTTGCAGCAAGTCCCGCCCGTAGACGTGGCGGCGAACAGTGCGCCGCGAGCGTCCATAGCCACTGCGCCAACCGTGCCTTGTTCATGGCCGCGATGATTGGCGGCGGCGTGCTTGTCCTTCTTGCATTGCTGCCAGGCTTGCCATTCGGCTTCGGCGATTAATTCCTTGGGGTCACAGAGCGAAATCCCGTGGGTCTTGGCGTAACGCTCGGCGCCTTCGGCAACCAGCATCATGTGCGGGCAAGTCTCCAGAATCTTGCGAGCCAGTTTTATTGGATTGCGGATGCGCTGGAGGGCTGCAGCGGAACCAGCGCGCAGAGTGGCGCCGTCCATGACGATGGCGTCGCACTCGACTTTGCCGTCGAGATTGAGGTGCGAGCCATAGCCCGCGTCGAACACCGGATCATTTTCGAGCACGACGATGGCGGCTTCGACAGCGTCAAGCGCGGAGCCGCCGGATCGGAGAATCGACCAGCCGGTGGTCAGAGCGCGCTGGCAGCCGGATTGGCAGGCCTCGACAGCTTCGTCGGGGATGTCCCATGCGCCGCCGTGAATGATCAAGGAGGGTTTCATCGGGTTAGGAGGATCGCAAAGGGAGTTTGATTTGTCCAGACAAGGCGCCGCGGTCGAAGGCGTTTTGGTCAAGGCGAAATACAGGTGGGCCGAATCGTTCGCGATAGTTATTTGTGCAGGTGCTGACCTTGCAGTCCTTTCCGACCGGACCGGAGCCCTCAGATCGCTGGTCCTTGCCGGACCGGCTCAGGATGAAAAGTGCAGGTGGTGCACCAGGCCACGATCTAGATGAAAAAATCGAGCAGGACCAGGAGCGGGCCGAGGACGAGGAGGGATGCGGCGTAAATGTAGCGGCTTCGGGGGATGCAGCTTAGCGTGCGAACCATTTCTGTCGGAATAACTTTCAGGCGGGATTCTTCGCGGGGGCTGTAGAACGGGCCTACGGGAGTGTAGCGGGAGAAGTGGCGGCGGTAGGCGCGGAATTCGTCATGGACCCAGATGTAAATGTCGTCACGGCCGCGCCAGGCGAGGAAGGCCCCGGCGACAAAAGACAAGTATCCCAGAAGAGTTAGGAAACCCAGACCCGAGCCAGCTCCCCAATACATGGTCCCTCACAATATGGGCGGCTACGTACTCCTGCGTACCCGAAACGCAGCGTACTCTAGCGTAGGACGCCATAAAAAGACGAGCGGTTACTTGTAAATTTGAAGCGGACGACCAGATTCCCGATTGCGCTTGGACTGATCTTCACGGGCCATCCGGCGAAGTGGGGGGTGCTTCGTGGTTGTGGCCGCTACGCCTCGTCGTGAATCGTGACCAGGCGTACGACTTCAAATTCTTTTTGGCCGGCCGGCGTGGTGACTTGAATCTCGTCGCCCACTTTCTTATTCAGCAGGGCCTTGCCGATGGGAGACGTGGTGGAAATGAGGCCTTTTTCCACGTCCGCTTCTTCGCTGCTGACCAGCTTGTACTCGATCTTTAGGTCTTTCTGCATGTCCAGCACGATGATGCGCGAGCCGTATCCGGCGCGATCCTTCGGAATATTGGTGAGATTGAGCATGCCGAGATCGCCCATGCGTTTTTTGAGCTGGCCGATGCGGGCGTTGACGAAGCCCTGGCGTTCCTTGGCGAACTTGTATTCGGCATTTTCGGAAAGGTCCCCGTGCGCGCGGGCGACCGCGATCTCTTTGGGGAGTTCCACGCTGAGTTCGTGCTCGAGGGCGGTGATTTCGTCCTGGAGCTTCTGTTTGATCTGCTTGAGTGGGTCGGACATGGTCTTCGATCGTCGTCTTTGGTAATCGCGGCGGCGGAATGCCTCCTGCCACTGGCGCGGCCGCCGAAGTCATTCATTATAGATGCGAGAGAGTATAGATGCGAGGGAAAGACGGCGACAAGCGGGATGCACGGGACGCCACGGGACGCAGCACTTTGGGCGGTCTCGGCCATCTAACCGGGGCTACTCATCGCGAATAATACTAAGGATCACGACGGCAAAGTGCGGAGGCCGCATGGCGAGTGAAGGGCGGGATGGTTCGGAGGAATTGATGGCGACCGCGGGAGCTCCGCGGGGTGACGGCATACCGATGAGACCGTTTGGGCGCCACGATCAGAACATCTCGGCGTTGGGATTTGGCGGACACCACCTCGGCGACGCTCCGGACGAGGGGACAGCGATCCGCATCGTGCAGGAAGCGGTCGATAGCGGGATAACGTTCTTTGACAACTGTTGGGAATACCACCGCGGGAAGACCGAAAACTGGATGGGGAAGGGGCTGAAAGGGCGCAGGGACAAAGTGTTTCTGATGACCAAGGTTTGCACCCACGGCCGCGAGGCGATGATCGCGACGCGGATGCTGGAGCAGTCGCTGAACCGGCTGCAGACCGATCATTTGGATTTGTGGCAGGTGCATGGCGTCGGCTGGGACAACGATCCGGAATTGTTCATTCGTCCCAACGGAGCGGCTGAAGCCCTGCTCAAGGCAAAGAAGGAAGGCAAGGTGCGATTCCTGGGATTTACTGGGCACAAAGATCCCGCGGTTCATCTGAAGATGATTGAAACCGGTTTTCCGTTTGACGCCGTGCAAATGCCGCTGAACGCGTTTGACGCGCATTTTCAAAGCTTTGCGGAACAAGTGCTGCCCGAACTCAGCCGGCGCGGCATCGCGGCGCTGGGGATGAAGCCGCTCAGCGGTCATGGCGAACCGATCGTGAACGGCGAGTTGAGCGCGGAAGAAGCGTTGCGCTATGCCATGAGCCTGCCCGTAGCTACGACCATCACCGGCATCGACAAGCTGGAAGTGCTGCGGCAGAACGTGAAGATCGCGCGGAACTTCAAATCGATGACGACCGCGGAGATGCAAGCACTGCGGGAGCGCACACGGCAGTCGGCCGGAGATGGACGCTACGAGCTCTACAAGGTGTCGCTGCGGTTCGACAATCCGGAAGCGCGGCTGGCTCACGGGTTCCCGCTTGACGATCAGAGCGTCGAGGTGAAGGAGATGATGAAGGCGACGGAGAACACGGGATTTCCTTTCCCCGACGTGAAGCAACAACAGCAGTAAGAAGCGCAGCAGGACTCCTGAGAACCGCGACGAGAAAAGATTCTGGTGGCGTGGCGGGGCGAGGAATCGGCATGGCGGACCTAAAGGGATTTACGCGGCGGAAATTTGTGCACGGCAGCGCTGCGGCGTTGACCGCTACGATGGTGGTGAAACCGTCGCTTGCGGCGGCAACAGGAGGCGGTGTGACGGATAATCAAGAACAAGTTCCTCACCGGCCGCTGGGGAAAACAGGTGCGCAGGTCTCGGCGCTGGGTGTCGGCGGATTTCACCTTGGATCGATCGAGGAGGAAAAGGAATCGAACGAGCTAGTCGCGCGGGCGCTCGATGCGGGAATCAATTTCTTCGACAACTGCTGGGAGTACCACGACGGGATCAGCGAAGCGCGGTTGGGAACGGCCCTGAAGGGCAAGCGGGATCAGGCATTCCTGATGACCAAGGTGTGCACGCACGGGCGAACGAAGGATGTGGCCATGAAGCAGCTGGAGGAATCGCTGCGGAGGCTGCAGACCGATCACCTGGATCTTTGGCAGATTCACGAAGTGGTTTATTACAACGACCCTGAACTGATCTTTGCGGCCAACGGCGCGGCAGAAGCCTTGCTGGCAGCAAAGCAGCAGGGCAAAGTGCGCTTTATTGGGTTCACCGGGCACAAGAATCCGGCCATTCACTTAAAAATGCTTTCGCACGATTTTCCCTTCGACACGGTGCAGATGCCGTTGAATGCGCTGGACGGAACGTTCAAGAGCTTCGAGCAGCGGGTGTTGCCGGAAGCGAACAAGCGCGGGATCGCGGTGTTGGGGATGAAGAGCCTGGGCGGCAGCGGAGAGATTGTTTCGCGCGGTGCGCTGACAGCGGAGGAAGGCTTGCGCTATGCGATGAGCCTGCCTGTGGCGACTACGATCAGCGGCATGGATTCGCTTGGGGTGCTGGAACAGAATTTGGCTGTGGCGCGGGGATTCAAACCTTTGACCGCGGACGCTATGCAGACGCTACGGGAACGGGCGCGGCCTGTGGCTGCGGACGGGCGATACGAATTGTTTAAGACCACCACGAAATACGACGGGAAGGTGGGGCGCGAGCAGCATCACTATCCGACCGAGGAGAAGTTGCCGGTTTAGAGTCGTAGTGATTTCCGTGGTTCGACTGCGTTGCGCTGAAGGGAAGCGGTGGTCGTCAGAGCACGGTCGATTGTGAGTCTGCGTGGCAGCGACGTTCGGTTGAACTTCGCTCTAAATCCGCATCCTTTTTGAAAAAAATGCACCGGATGCGGTCTGTTCAGAAGAGCGCACCAGTGGCAGTGCTAGTTTCCTTCGACTTTAACTTCTACGGTTTGGGTTTTTGTGTTGCCCCCCTCGTCTTGAACGGTCAGCGTGTACGTGGTGGTTTTTGTGGGAGCGACATCTACGCAGCGGGAGTATGAGGGCCAGACGGGATTGGGTTGCGGCTCGAGCTTTACGGTTTTGGCGTTGGCTACGCCGTAGCAGAGTTGGGCGGTTTCGCCACGGCGCACGGCACCTGGGCTGGCGTAGAAGCTTTGGATGTCGAGTTGCTTGCCTCCAAACTGATCCAGGGCGGCGCGATCGTTTTCGCGTTGTCTTTCGGCTTTTGCTTCCGTGGTTTGTCGGTCGATTCGTTTATTTTCCTGCCAGCGGGAGAGCAGAATCCAGCCTACGACCAAGGCTACAACGGCCAGGACGAATGAGGAATAGAGCAATGGGTTCTTGTAGATGGAGTTGGATCGGGGTTCGGGAGCAAGCGGCATTGGTTTCCTTTGGTCTTGGCCGTTGAGCCAGCCATTTGTTTAGATGTCTGGGGAGGCTGGTCGGTTTGGAAGTCGCCGCTTCCATGGAGTGCGTTCGGGCTGAGTGTCGGGGTCGGCGTCCTTCCCGAGGATCTTGGTAGGGTGCGTTGGCGGCGTTGCTTTGCATGGCTTTCGGGCCGAATGGGCTATTCGGAGTATTCGCCGGTGCAAGCCTTGGAGCGACAGTCCCGACTGTACAGCGTCGACATCGTGCTACCGACGGTCGAAGGATGGCTAGGCTTTGGCGGTTACGCGCCAGCTGAATTCTTTGTTGGATTTGTAATTCCAGAGGGTGACTATGCCAATGGCAATCAGGTTTGCCAGATAGCGGTTCATATGCAGGAAGTTGAACTCGATGTTGATGATGACTACGTTGAAGAAGATCCCGAGCGAGCAGATGGCGTTGAATTTGAGGAAGCGTTTCACGCGTTGGCCGAAGTTGGTTTGGTGTTTGGCGATGTGACCGAAAGTCCAGGCGTCGTTCCAGATGAAATTGTTGAGCAGGGCGGCTTCGGCGGCGAGAATCTTGCTGCGGGTGAGACCCCAGCCGAGCATCCTTGGGTCGCTCAGCAAGAAAAGGATGGACATATCAATGACCACACCGCTGGCGCCGACCACACAGAAACGGAAGAAGCTGGAAATGTGCAATAAGTAGAGACGCAGGCGCAGCAGGTGCTGGAAGTATTCGAAATAAATACGGTTGGTGAGCTTGCTGGAGCCTTCGGCGCGTTCGCGGAAGGTGTAGGGGACTTCGCTGATCCAGCCCACCGTGCCGCGACCGAGGACTTCGACCAGGATTTTGTAACCGAGCGGGCTTAGCGTGCGATTTTCTATGGCCGTGCGGCGGATCATGAAGAACCCGCTCATGGGGTCGCTGATGCGTCCGATGACTTCGGGTAGAAGCATGAAGCCGATCATCTGGGCGCCGCGGGATATGATCCTGCGCGCCAAGCTCCAATCGCTTACGCCGCCGCCTTCGATGTGGCGGCTGGCGATTCCGAGATCGGCGCCGCGCTGCATTTCCTTCGAGAGCTCGGCAACGACTTCGGGCGGATGCTGGAGGTCGGCATCCATGACGGCGAGAATGCGACCTCGGGCGATTTGCCAGCCGCGGATCACCGCAGTCGACAGGCCGCGCTCGCCTTGTCTGCGAATGACGCGAACTTGCGGGAATCTTTCGGTTTGCGCCAGGGCGATTTCCCACGTGCGGTCGGGACTGTCGTCGTCGACCACGATGATTTCGTATTGGAGATTGGGGACGGAATCGAGAACCGGTGCGAGTTGGGCGATTACGGCAGCGATGTTTTTGCTTTCGTTGTAGGTGGGGAGGACTAGCGAGACGTCGATGCGGGAATCGCCGTCGGACGCGGCGATTACGAGCGAACCGGTGGGGCAGGTTTGTAGCGAAGCCATCGCCAGCGATTCTCCGTCCATCTGCGTCGTACGGGTCATCCCAGTTCTTTGTCTCCGGACCCTCAGGCTAAAGCCGTGCCCTCGCGCTTGCGTTCCCGCTTAAGGCTGTGCTGGCTTGGGCATATAGACGTATGACTTTGCGGTGGCGAAGCTCAGCGCGTAGTGAGCGTCCAGGTCGCGCAGAAATTCGCCCCCGAAGTGCGTGTCGGTGTACCAGGTTTTTCCTTCCGCGGTTGCCGGGTTTCTTTCCAGAACGATTGCCGCGAAACCTCGACCTTTTATTTTCTCCCAAAAATCACCGACTAGCTCGGGATGTTTCATGGCCAGGATGCGGAACATGAACGGGTCGAGGAGGTAGGGAGCTTTGCCGGAGTTCACTACGATTAAAGGGTTTTCCGCCAGGATGGGGCGGCTGTCGGCGGGGAGACGGTCGAGAACTTCGGCGGTGTCGCGTCGAAACGAGGGCCTGGTCAGGTCGCCGTGGAGGCTTTGGGATGTAGGAACCAGAGCGACGGTCAGAGCGAAGGCGAGGAAGCCGGTGCCTATTTCTATGAACGCCGGGGCACGGGAGATGGCTATGGCGAGAAGCAGCACGGCAGCGATCTGTAAATCGAACAGGTGGTTTATGCCGATTCCCGGAGAGCCGAAGATTACTGTGGTTACCACCAACACAAGGGCGAAATAAATGGGGAATACGTCAAACTTATTTTCGCGGAAGTAGTGGACGCCGAAAACGACGGCGGGCAAGAGGAAGAGCAAGAACGCGGGATCGACGTCCATCGCTTTCGAGAGCAGGTGGACGGGCGCCTGCAGCGTGTACGAAAACGAGCCGCCGCCGCCCGCGCAGGCGCGAAAGATGGCGAAAACGCGCCCGCCGCTGGCCAAGTACATTGACGCGAGAACCAGAATGCAGCCGGCGGCGGTGGCTGCGGCGAGTTGCCAGGCTTCTTTGTAGCGGCGAGCAAGGATCCAAGCCAGCACAATTGCGACGACACCGAAGACGGTGGTGAGCTTGGTGGCGAAGGCGAGGGTAAACAGTAGCGCGGCCAGATACACGGCGGCGCGGCGAGTTTTAGCGCTAAGGCAGAGGACGACGCCCCAGAGATTTAGCGCGGCGGCAATGCTGTCGCCTTTCGCACCCAACAGCGCTTGCTGGGCAGAGGCGACGGCGAGGATGGAGGTGACGGCGGCGGCGCTCAGCAAAATACTGACATTCACGCGGCGCAACACGATGTAAACGGCGGCGAGAGCTGCGATAACGCCCGCTGCGGAAAGCGCGATTCCCGCGGTTTCAAAGGAGCCAAGCACCTTCGAGAACGCGCCTGTCAGGACGAAATACAGCGGAAAGTAGCGCGTGCCTCCGTACCCGAGCGAACTGAATAACGGGCGGTAGAAGACACCGTGAGTGAAATCGTAGGCGCAGGCCAGCCAGACGCCTTCGACGTGGGTGAGGAAATATTGATTTTGGAGATTGAGGGCAATGCGTATCAGGAGTATGGCGGTGATGGCGATGGAGGCCAGCAGGATTACCGAGGAATATAGTTTGAGGAGCGGCTTGGGGCTACCTTCGGGCGACATCGTGGCTTTCCGTTCTCTCTCCGCGGGTTATGCGTCGCTTCGCGCGTTCTGCGTTAAAACCGGCACGGATAAGCTGCACGGTGTATTGAAGATAAGGCCACGATAGCGGTTTTGTGGCGATGGGACAAGAAATGGTACGGTGGGCGGCGCGGATCGGTAATGGGGTAATTCGGGTACTTGACGGTGAAGAGCGGGCTAAGGCGGACGTTCTCGGTGGGTGTCGCTGGCATAAGCCCTTCGCAGCTCCGAGTAAAACTACTCGGCGCCCAGGAAGGCGTAGCGGAGGAGGAAGAGAACGGAGAGGATCCAGATCAGCGGGCTGATTTCGCGGTATTTTCCGGTGCCCACTTTAATAAACGTGAAGGAGAGCATACCCAGACTCAAACCGGTGGCGATGCTGAAGGTTAAGGGGGTGGCGACCAGTGTTAGGAAGGCGGGGAAGGCTTCGCTGAAGTCGTCCCAGCGGACGCGGCCTACCGCGCCGCACATAAGGGCACCGACAAGGATCAACGCTGGGGCGGTGGCGTAGGCCGGAATGGCGGCTACCAATGGAGCGCAGAACATGGCTACGAGGAAAAATCCGGCGATGACGACGTTGCCCAGCCCGGTGCGGGCACCTGCGGCGACTCCCGCGGCGCTTTCTATATAGCTGGTAACCGTCGATGTACCAGTTAGTGCGCCTACCATGGTGCCAAAGGCGTCGGCAAGGAGGGCGCGGCTGGCGCGCGGGAGTTTGCCGTCGCGGAGGAAGCCACCTTGTTCGCAAACACCGACAAGCGTGCCTACGTTGTCGAAAAGATCTACGAAAAAGAAAACGAAAATGAGCTCGCCCAGGCCGATTTTGGCGGCAGCGCGGAAATCGAGCTTGAGGAAGGTGCCGCTGGGGTGAGGGAGGGAGAACAAATGGCTGGGCCAGTGGTCGAGGCCGAGGGGGATGCCGGCCAAGGCTATCGCGATGATACCGATGAGGATGGCGCTGCCAACGCGTCGCGCCATCAGAATGGCGATGAGGATCAGACCGGCGGCCGCGAGGAGAACCTGCGGGTCGGAAGCTTTGCCGAGGCCGACGAACGTGGCGGGGTTGGCGACGATGATTTTGGCGTTTCGCAGGCCGATGAAGGCGATGAAGAGGCCGATGCCCGCGGCAGTGCCGTACTTGAGACAGTCGGGGATTCCGTTGACGATTTGCTCTCGGATATTGGTCAGTGTGAGGAGGAGGAAGAGGAATCCGGACAGGAAGACTACGCCGAGGGCTGTCTGCCAGGGGATGCCGCGGCCGATGACGATCGAATAGGTGAAGTAAGCATTAAGTGACATGCCAGGAGCGAGGGCGATGGGGTAGTTTGCCCAGAGGCCCATGATCAGGGTGGCGATGGCGGCGGATGCGCACGTGGCGAACAGGACGCCTTCGACCGGCATGCCGGCCTCGGCGAGTATGCGCGGGTTTACAACGACCACATAGGCCATGGTCATGAAAGTTGTGAGACCAGCCAGGAGTTCGCGGCGGACGTTGGTTTGATTTTCGTCTAGGTGAAACAGACGCTCGAGCAAGAGATTTCCCCTGGGAAAATGGGGGCAACTATAGGGTGCGCGGGGAGTAGTGTCAAACGCAAGAATCGGTTGCGCGCGTTCCCGCGCTTGGTGGGAACCAGGCCTCAAAAATATCTCCGCCAACTCCAGGACCCGGAAAGGCGCTTAATTTCGTAGCATCGTTCTGGCTAGACCATCAGCGAACCTCGATGCCGGAAGCGTGAGTGTCAGGCCGCCTGTGCAACTGTGCCCGACTGACCAACTCTTCTTCGCCCGAAGTCCACAATCAGCGAGTTTCCCGACATCGATTCTTCGAAGAACGGTTTGGGGTTCTAAGAAGGCGGGGCCGAGGCGTATTTCCCTATTTCCACCAGCCGCCGCGGCCTCCGAGTGTGAAGCTGACGCCGCTGCGAATCGTGAACGGCAAAGCCGGGAACCCGAAGGCGGCGGCGTAGTGCTCGCTGAACAGATTTTCTATACCCGTGTACACCTTCATGTACGAGGTCAGGGCGTAGCTCGCACTCAGGTCGAACTTCTGGTAAGCGCCGGCGAGGTTTCGGTTGGGAAGCAGCATCGTGTTTCCAAAAAAACCGTCTTCGAGGAAGGTGCTGTCGTCGCGGCGACCAACGAGGGATCCGCTGAGCGCGGCGTTGAACTTCCTGCGGCTGTAGAACAGGACCAGGCTTCCCGAATGCGGTGCGCGATCGAATGGCCGGGCTCCTTCGAGCGGATCGAACGCACCTATGGGGATCGTCGGGAAAACGGGATTGAAGGCAGGATTTCCGAACGATTTCGTGACGACACCGTCGAGATACGTATATTCCCCCTGGAACAGAAATCCGTGACCGAGGTCCATTTTGTATTCGAGTTCGGCGCCCTTCATGCGCTCCGAGGTCGCGTTCACGTACGCGCCGCCAATCGCCGTGGCGTTTGCGGCGTCCGGGGGAACACCAATGGAGATCAACGCGGCTGGATTGAGAAAAGAGATTAGGTTATAGAAGTCGTTGTAGAAAAATGTGACGCCCAACAACGATCGGCCATTCCAGAATCTCTGCTCCAGCCCGAAGTCGAAGGTTCGGCTTCGTTCCGGACCTATAGGTCCGACGTTAAACTGTGCGATCTGATCGGGGGTCAGGAGATTGATCAACGCGGCGCTTTGCTGCGATGTGCTAGCCTCCTTAATGCCTTGGCCAAAGTTGAATTTCAGTTTGGTTTCGCCAAGGACACCCGCGTTCGTGGGTCGACGGAGGTAGTACGCCATCGAAACGCGTGGCGTGGCCGCAAATCCAAAAAAGGAATTGTGCTCGAGGCCGACGCCGAATGTGGTGAAAAAGCGGTGGGTAATGTTTCCGTGGCCCTGCAGGAAGGTGCTGTAGTTGTTGCGTGTGAAGCCTTCGCCGTCTTCATGCTCGTAGCGAAATCCGAAGACCCCTACCCAATCCTTGAGAAACTGATAGTCGGATTGGGCGTACACCGAACGGCGCGCCTCGTAATCCGGAAAACGCATCGGATAGGTTCCCGAAAAGTCCAGAATGGCCTGGCCGGTCACGCTGTAACCGTTCGCACCGCGGATGGTCACCACGTTACCGAGATAGTTTGGGCCCGTGTCGAAGGGAGTTCCCGCGAACGGATCGAACGGCTCGCCTGTCGGCGAGGGATTGACGTCCAGGAGCCCGATCTGCGCGAAGGCAAACTGCACCGAATTGTGCCACTTGTCCGTGGTTTGGTTTTGCACGGTCGCACCGGCATAGGTGTTGCGGTTGGTTTGCCAGGAATCGTCCGGAATTCCATAGAAATCCAATGCGTTGGGGCTTCCGACGCCCGCCGCAACATGGCGAACTGTCGCGCGAATTTCGGTCTTCGGATTCAATTCCCAGCCCACGTTCGCGCTGACGGTCGCGTTGTGGAAATAATCGTTGGGGAAGCTACCCTGGGTATCGAAACGCGAAAATTCCGAAAAATAGTCGAAGCCGTGTACCGCGCCGCCGAGGGAGACGTCCTGATGCAAAGTGCCGAAATTGCCGCCATCCACGGAGTATTTCACTTCGGGAACGACCGTCGCGCCGCGAGCCGTGGTGATGTTGACGACGCCACTCAACGCGTCACTTCCATAGAGCACGCTGTTCGCACCCCGGAGGACCTCGACGTTGTCAACGCCGTTGTTGGACAGCTGCGCGAAATCGAAATCGCCGCCGATACTATTCACAGGAATGCCGTCGACCAATATCTTGTTGAAGTCAGATTCGCCGCCGCGGATGAACAACGACGTAATGCCACCTCGCTGGCCGGTCTGCACGACTTGCACTCCCGGAACCAGGCGCATGTTTTCGAGGACATCGAGCTTGTTGAGTGCCTGAATCTGATCGCTGTCGATAACCGTGATCGAAGCACCGACCTGCGCCTCCGGAATGGCGATTCCCGTGGCCGAGACGACGACCTGCTGCGGCAAGGGGCCGATGCGCAGCGAGATCGGCAGCTGCTCCGTCTTTCCAGCTTCAAGAAAAACGGAAGCCAGTGTTTGCGTCGCGAATCCTGGCGCTTCGACACGCGGGGTGTACCGCCCGCTTGCAGCAACGGCCAGCTCGAATGAGCCTTCGGCATCAGACGTTGCCCGAATGATCTCCTTGTCGTCCTGAAGCAAAACAATCTTTGCGTTAGGAACGGGGTTTCCGAGCGAATCCACCGCTTTTCCCCGCAGGATTCCATTCGACTGCGCTTGAACACTGTAGGCGGTCAACAGCGCGAGAACCGTGAGGTACAGAAACAATCGAAGCCGATGCACCACGGGAACGAACATCGAGAGTCCTCCTTCGCCCTAGAAAGAGCGGACTGTGCGCTTGGCGGGACCGGTCTCCTGACTTGCGACCTACGGCTTGGCGACTGCGCCTTCCCACCCTTGCGGGCAGTGGCTTTGTGCAGTCGTAAAACGGTCGCTTACAGTTGCGGGGCAGTGCCGGCTTTTAACCGAGCTTCCCGAGCATCTCGCCAGCGAATTGCTTTTTACCGAGACGGATCACTCCCCATTTGCGGGTCGTCCGACGAAAGTTCATCCTCGATCGCGCTCTGCGACCACGAAAACCTTCGGGGGCCCAGATGTCTCACATCGAATCAAAAGGACGAACGGGAGGTGTGTGTCTCACGCGAAGATAGACAAACAGTTCCAACCGCTAGCCAAAAAAAGACGGTCTGTTCTTGTACTTCGAGAATCGTCATCGACACTCCCTTCGAGGTCGATTCGAGTCGATGTGAAATTGGTCGGTCTCCTGGCTCGCGTTTCGTCGGATTGAAGCTGCCTTCCCAGTGCATCGCTGCACCAGTGGCCTATTCGCTTCGCTCCTCCACGCTTACAGTGGCGGGGGCCGCTCCGGATTTACACCGGATTCCCATGTAACACCAAGTCCTTGGAGTTATACGGTACCTAACAGAAGTGAGTCAAGTCAGCGCATCGCGCCGTGTCGCGCCGTTGTCAGCGTATCGCGCCGCTCGTCTGGGCGACTTCGGGCTACTTGGCTGCGAGAGCTATTGGTTTGTGAAGCTGTCGAGCAATGGAGTGAGCGGAAGAGTCAGCGCCATCAAGCGATGCCCGTCGCTGTGGTCCTTGTTAATCGCGTCCTGAACGATAGGACGCCACTGCTTCAAGCGATCGCCATCAGCATCAGAAAAACCAAGATCGAACACCGTCGGACAGTGAGCGCACTTAAATTCCTCATGCTGCGTAAAGGTGTCACTGAGAACGGGAATCGGAGTAGCTGTTGAGATAGCTGGATGCTCCCTTTTGATGAGCGAGACGGCCATAACCCGGTCAGTCTACACCAAATCGGAGGCGGGGTGAACGCAGCAAAACGCCGTTAACGCCGTCGACGACTGAGTGGCTGCTCATGCCGACGCCGATGCGGCCAAACAGGCTTGCGGCGTTATCCAGTACGCTGGTAAGGCTCGTGGAGCCATGCAAAAAGGCGCATCCGTTGAGAGCAAGGAGCCTTATGGTCAAAACAAAATTGGTTTATTCCCCAATCAACAGTATGAGCGGTGGCGTTCGCATTTCTTGTGACCCGCGTGGTCGATGTTTAAGAAAGATTATATTTTGAAGGACAAAAAGGTGCAGATGCAGGAGTGGTCCGAGTTGCGGCGTTCCGAAATAGGGTTTCAGGTAGTACGAGCGCGCAAATCCGAGGAAAACGAGGCAGGCCGAAGCAATCGCCATCATGAGATAAAAGCGGGCATCTTTGCTCTGATGAGGGCCTGCCTTTGCTGGCGTTCTCGCAGGCAGCGGGAGTGTCCTAGAAAACGTTGGGTCTGACATGTGTCTCCACAAGGCCGTGAGCGACGCAAGAACGGCAGGAGCATATCATTCTGGCGGACTTTCTTCCCAGATGAACCACTTGCCTTTGTAGTTCTACTCGTCCATTTGCCCTAGCGGACCTATCGCTTGAGCAAACAATCAGCGATGCCGAGATGTCGAACCGGATCGGCGAACATTTGTCGATCTTGAGCAAACCGTCACGACAAAAAGGAGGTTGGCGCAAAAGCTGCGTAGTCCTTTATAATGAGATACTAACGACGGACCGTTCCCCGGTAGCTCAATGGTAGAGCATTCGGCTGTTAACCGAAGGGTTGCTAGTTCGAATCTAGCCCGGGGAGCCAATCTTCTCCTGAGTTTTCAAGCGCTTGCGCTAACCTCCATCTGACCCGCCGGTCTTTTTCTTCGAGGCAACATGAGCCGGGGCATTGGCCCATTCTGGTGCCAGCGGCCATCGCACTCTTGCTAGCAGTCCCAACAAATGCCTCTCGTCCGAGTTTCCAGCTCGCTTGGTTCTACGTCGTTAGCAACGAAGAACTGAAATCGGGTTGTTTGCCTGTCCAAGGGTGTGCGTCCTCGAAGGCGGCCGCTGCGCGCAGCACGGTTGCATCCGCGAATCGACGGCCCACAATTTGCAATCCGATAGGGAGGCCGGTGCGGGTGAACCCGCATGGGACCGTTGCCGCAGGTTGACCCGTTAAATTCCAGGGATACGTGAATGGGAGCCACTCCGGAAACGGAGGCAAAGCGCCTACGCTGTCAGGCAGCCCCTCAGGAGCGTTACGGCCGGCAGAAAACGGAGGCACCGGCAGCGTTGGCGTAAGCAGTAGCTCGAATTGATCGAAAAACGCCCTTGTAGCGGCCCAAATCGCATATCGCTTTGCAAGCGCCGCGCCATAATCGAGAGGGCCAAATTTTTCGCTGCCCTTGATCAGAATGACGAGGTCGGGGTCCATGCGGGACTCCCATTCCGGCAGGAGCGCTCGGAAACGCAAGGCGTAGCTCATGGTCCATAGCACAGCGAAGAAATTCTGCGGGCTCTCGAAACACGGGTCGATGGCTTCTACCTGACATCCAAGCGACGCTTCGAACCTCTTTGCGGCCGCTTCGGCAAGCTGCGCAACCTCCGGATCAACTTTGGCGTAGCCGAGCGTCGCGCTCCACGCGACGCGAAGGCCACGGATACCGCCGTCGCAGGCTGTGACGTAGTCCGTCGTTCCGGACGGAAGGGATACGAGATCTCGGTCATCCGGCGCGGCGATGACGTTCAGGAGGAGAGCGGCATCGCGGACCGATCGGGTCATGGGTCCCACATGGGACAGAAAAGGGACCGGATTGGAGGGGTAGACGGGAACGCGGCCGTAGGATGGCTTCAGGCCAAAGATTCCATTGAAGGAAGAAGGAATGCGGATGGAACCTGCGCCATCCGTACCCAGCGCGAGTGGACCGAAGCCAGCGGCGAGGGCGGCGCCTGCTCCGCCGGAGGAGCCGCCGGAGGTCTTGCTGAGATCCCAGGGGTTACGGGTGATGCCGGTAAGCGGGCTGTCGGTGACAGCTTTGAAGCCGAATTCCGGCGTGGTGGTCTTCCCTATCGGGATCGCGCCTGCGGCAACGACCTTGTCAACAGCGGGCGCATCCTCCTGCGGTATGTGATTCTCTCGGATGCGAGAGCCGAACGTGGTGCGGACGCCGCGAGTGAGCAGCAAATCCTTGACGGAAATTGGCAAGCCGTGCAGCGCGCCTAACGGATCACCTCGCATTAAGGCGTCTTCGGCTTGTTTGGCGGCACGAAGTGCGCGCTCTTCGGTCAGCGTGGCGAAGGCGTTGATCCTTGGATTGACTTCGTGAATGCGGGCGTAGACGGCTTGCAGCAACTCCGCTGGAGAGACTTTCTTGGCGCGAATCGCGGCGGCCAGGGTGGTCGCCGACATGAAAGTAAGTTCTGAGTTTGCACTGGTCACAGAGACTTATCCTCGCAAGACGTGGTAAAAGCGGATCCGCCGCCAAGCGTCGCTTTACACCGCGCGTGGGAGACGGCGATGCCGCGCCGTAGTTACCTAGCAGTCGCACCGTGCAAAAAATATTACAGATCGATGAAAGCAGTGTTACAGTCTCGTTACAGACCAGCGCGGTCCAGCCGAGCTTGTCTGGTATTCGAGGAGGTCGCTACGCCAAACTCTGGCGATGCGAGGGTTGTCCGAACGGGGAGTATGGGCCTCAGCAGCCTCGCATTGGGTGCCTGTCTGGCGTGTTCACTCCCGGTGCCTGCGCAAGATCTGAGATCACCCGCCTTGAACACGCGCTCCTTCGATGCCGCTATTGAGGATCTCCGCTCCAATCTGAATAACAAAAGCATAGCTGCCGAAGATATTCCCGGTCCGGCCGCGGACGTATTTAACCGGCTCGTGCCCGAAGCCGCTGGCAATTCACTCGGCGCCGGAATTTCCTGGGAACTGCGGGTGACCGAAGGCTTGTTGGGGAACGCGTTCTCGCTTCCCGATGGGGGGATCTACGTAGATAAAGAAATGGTGCAGGTGCTGGGAAATGATCCCGGACTTTGGGCGGCAGTCCTGGCTCACGAAATAGTGCACGTTACCAAGCGCCACTGGAGCAAGCGAGCGGCGCTCCAGAATTCGCTGAAGGATTCTCATGAGAGCTTCGGATTTACGCGGATCGGGGTATTTCCGTCGAGGCTAACAACCGCGGCGCCTGCCGATCGAGAGCGCGAACTTGCGGCTTTCTCGCAAGATTTGGAATTGGAGGCGGACCTGGCCAGTTTGGGGCTGATGGCGCGCAGCGGGTTTCACCCGGATTTTGTGACCGCGCTTTATCACCTGATGGAGGCTCGCGAGGGAACCGGCAGCGGCGCTCGTTTTTTGGCTTCGCATCCTGGCTGGGATGTTCGCGAAGCAAGCTTGCACAAACGGTATGCCGCAGCTCTCGAACAGTTTCAGAGGTTTTGGCCCGAGGCTTCTGTGTCTCCCGGCGGCAGTCCACCGATGCTGGCTTTTGCGGGTGCACCGCAAGCCAGGATAGACGCGGCTCGCGCCGCCGCCGAGATCACACTGCCGCTGAGCTGCCAGAATGCCACGGGTCCTGTTGATGTGATTCTGCTGCTCCGCGGGCTACGGGCTGCGGAGCTTTCCGAATCCCAGAGAACGGCCAAGATGAGACAAACGATCGATTGCACTTCGGACAAGACGGCTGCGAGATTTGTGGTTCCGGCTCTTCGACCGCAGGATGAGGCGGATGGGGAATTCTATGTGATGGACGGCCGCGGTTGGGTACTGGCGCGCTCGTCGAAGATCTGCATCCGCTATTGACCGAATTACTCCGAGCCAGCCGGCCGCAAAACCGCGTTGATCATTTCGCGATAGTGATCGAGGGGCGGTACGCGGGCTCCCTTCACCTTCGCCAAATCGTCCCACAAGCGAAGGCGGACCGCTTCGCGGTAAAATCGATTGCTCTCAAATGCAGCCACTTCGTCCCTGGACATGGGACCGCCCTGAAGTTTCAGGCTTAGCGCCGAGGCCAGGCTCAGTTTACCGAGATAGAATTTGTCCGTGGCGCAGAGATAGCGCTTTGCGGAAACGTGAAGATGTACAGGCTCGTAGACCTCCGGCCCGAAGCGCTTTTCGAGCCACGCCTGTCCAATTTCTTCGTGCTTGGCATCAACGCCTTGTTCCGCGATGTCTTCGGGGATTTCTTCGAGCAGATGTCCGATGTCGTGCAAAAGCGCGGCGACAATCAGGTGTTCGGACGCTTGCTCTTTCTCCGCGAAGTTTGCGGCTTGCAGGGCGTGCTCCAATTGCGACACTGGCTCGCCGAAATAGGCGCCTGCGCCACGCTTTTCAAAAACGCTCTGGATTTCCTCGAGGACCACGATGTGTTCTCCTTTCAGGCGACTTGCGTTTGTGGCATCGACTGACGTCGCAGCAAAGCCATTTGACTCAACACGCTGTCGCGCGTCAAATAGCACCCCTGCAAATGCCTGGCATGTTGCGAAGCGGAGAAGCGAGTCCGCCCATGCAGGATTCGCTGATTGTCGAAGGCCACCAGGTCTCCGTTCTTCATCTTGATCTTCAGTTGGAATCGCTGGTCGTGCAGAAGCGCGGCGAAACGGCGGTAGGCGGCGTAGAACGCGTCGATTTCGGACGAGTTCAGGCGCAACGGGGCCATCGACCGGCTGTTGTAGTGAACCGCTTGCAACTGACCGCGGTGAGAAACCTGGATCAACGACCTTTCGCAGCGAAAGTCAGCATCTTTGGAACGGAATGCGAAAGCGACAGGAGTACGGGCTAGTGTTTCGAACAAGCCAGGTTGCGCGGCACGCAAGTGTTCGGCAATGGCGAACCCGTCGGCGAATAGGTTCTCTCCGCCTTCGGGAGCGGTAACCAGAAAATGCAGGGTCTGGAAACCGGGCACCGGGTCGCGATACGGATTGTCGGTATGAAGTCCCAAGCCCCGATCGGAATCTGCCAGGTTTTCGGGGTGCGGCAAGAATTGCACGTTAAAAACGCGGCCGTAATTTGTTTCCGATACGATTCCCATCCAGGGAACGACTTCGAGCACGGAATCCCGAATACAAGGAACGTCGCTGAGGAAAGCGATGCCGTCCTGGACCAGCCTGGTCATCCACTCACGCCTGACGGAGAGGTCGGAACTGAATTCGGAAAGACGATGCCAAGCAAAATCTTTGGCGGCATCCATGTTGGATCCTTCGAGCCATGTTTTCGAATAGAGTTTCGAGTCCGGCGGCGGAGTTCCCGATGCGTTATCGAGCAGCCAAGCAAGATCAAAGGCGGCGGGTGCCGGTTCGTCTTCCCATTGAACCAAAATCGAGTGCCGATCGCTTGAGACACTGCGGATCTTCGGGGCCTCCGGCAAATCAACTATGTCGATCAGCCGTTGTCCGTTTTCCGAATGGCGATGGATAGAGCAGTTGTCGAGCAACCATAAGCTGGAAAACTCACTGCGGGCGCCGTTCGACCAATCGAGCGTAACGGTATGCGAAGTCCACTCGATTTTTTTTAGGTCAGGCGGCGACGACATGACTCGAACCCTCCTCTCTCTGGAAGGCGTACATGGAACAGCAGCAAACACCTCGGTAGTTAAGGGGCCTTATATCCCCGCCCTACAGGGCGAGGCTTTACGGCCCCGCTGATAAATGTACAGATAGCCCGCGGCGAGGGCAGAGAACGCGGTTACCGCGGTGAGGGTCACAAATACGCCGCGCCAACCAAACGCCACCGAGACCCGGGCGACCGTGTCGCCGGCAACGACGCCCCCCAAGTAACCAACCCCGTCGATAAGGCCAGAGGATGCCGCACCTGCCTGGCTTCCGCCGAAGTCCAACGCAAAGGCTCCTCCCAGGTACGAGTAGGGTCCGAGTAACCCGAAGGCGACCACGCCGATCAGAAGCAGTGGCCACATGGAAGGGGAAGCGCTTGGACGAAGGGAGGTTAGCGCAATCAGAGCGAAGGAGGTGGCGGTTAAGCCGAAGAACATGACGACCGAACGTCCGGTCGGGCCCAGGCGGTCGCTCATCCAGCCGGTGATTAGAACCGAGGCCGCACCGACGGCCGGGAAAATCGCGCTCATGCTCGCCGAACTGCTGGCGCTGTAGCCAAAGAAATCGCGCAAGTAGACCGCGGTCCAGAGGTTGAACGTTTCGCGGACAACCGTACATCCCAGCGACAGCAGGCAAACCAGCAGAAACGCCCGGCTGAGAAACAGCGGCTTGAGCAGTTCCCAAAAATTGCGGGGCTTGGCATCGGCGCCGGCGAACAGATTCAGAGGATTCACCTGCGGCTCGGTGTAGCCGAGTTCCGCTCGTGATTCGCGCAGCAAGACGAGGTTTGCGACCAGCAACACGCCGCCGACCGCGGCGGCAAGGTAAAACAGCGCTCTCCAGCCATAACCTTGGTGGATAAGCAGACCCATCCACTGACGAGCGGCGGCATCACCAACGAGAAAGCTCAAACTCAGGATGCCAATGACCGTGCCATACGATGAATAGCCAAACCATCTTGAACAGACTTTGACTAATCCTGCCCAACCGATCGATTGCGTCAGGCGGTTACCAACCCAGGCGATCGTGAATACCGGCAAAGCGCTGCCGGATGCAAAAAGCAGAGTGAACACGATCGCGCCGCCCAGGCCAATGGTAAAGCTGCGCCGACCGCCCCAGATGTCTCCTAATGCGGTCAGGAAAAGTTTGCCGAGTGCGTAGGCCAGAACTCCGAACGAAGCGATGGAACCAAGACGAATGACCGCATCGTTGGCAGCCATGCCCTGCCGGTGGAGATCCTCGATCAGGAGAGGCATGGCAACAGAAAGGTCGGAGCGGCAAAAGTAGTAGGCTGCGTAACCTGCGAACAGAAGCGCCACCGTGGTCGCCTGGCGGATACGCAACAGGTCGCCGCTCGCGCGGGGAGTCGGTAGTTCCAGGCTGACCGGGGCGGAGCTGCTCATACTTCCTCGTAAGCGTCCTAACCAGATCCGGGAATCATCTGCAAACGGAGATCGATGTCGTCCAGCACCGGATCGACTTCCGCCAGACTGTCTACGACGTAATGCGCTCCGGCGTTCTGCAGCTCGGTGCGGGCGCACCCGAGGCGAGACTCGCGTTCGGAGGCGGAAAGAGCTTGAAAATCGTGCAAGGAAAGCGCAATGGCATTTCCGGTACCAGCCAGGCCGACAGCCCACGTCCCCGCGTTCAGGGCTTCGTGAATATCCGAGGGGGTGTCCCCGATTTTGGCAATGGCGGAAAGAGGATAGATTTGCAGTCTGACGGCGTTTTCATAAATCATGAATGGATGCGGACGCCCGGCACCTACTTCTTCCGGAGATAGACTGCATTCGGGGCTGTAACCGTCTTTCGCGCTTTTCTCCACTAATAGATCGAGCATCGCCCGTGTGTATCCGGTGGTCGAGCCGATCTTGAGTCCCCGCTGTCGAAAGCGTTGCACCGCGTCAACAACGCCCGGAATCAAGCCGGAATACGCGGCGAGACAAGAAAACTGGAGAGGAATGAACGCGCCGTAGATCTCATCAACCTCGGCTTCGCCGGGAATATTTCCGCGAACGGTTTGCCAGGCCTCGCGAACTCTGGGCATCGAAAGAATTCTTCGGATGTGGTCTTTCTTGGGAAGGCCCATGTCCCGTCGCGTTTCGGACTCGGTCAAGGTGATGCGTACGGTCGCAAATACCTCCTGCAAGGTGACCGCTGGCGCAAGGCTGCCGTGATCGACAGTCGTGCCGGCCCAATCCAGGATCAATCCTTTCAGCCGGCCGGCGTGAACTGTCGAAGGAGGAACCGCTGAATTCAGGAGTTTCAAGCGGCCACGCCCATTTCGCGGAAGGTCTGTTCGGCCAGTCCGAAAGACATGGTCATACCGATTCCACGGGTGACCGTGATGACATGGACGCCATCGGCTGGACTCGCCCTCAGGTAGGCGTGCTCGGGGTGCTTCGCATAGACCCCGTGCCAGTGTTCGGCGATCTCCAACGCCGGAGCCCGCACGTATTGCTTCGCGTAGTCGAGAATCAACCGGTCTATGACCGGGTTGTCAAATATGTTGACCGCAAGTCCATACTCGTGGCTGTCGCCGATGGTCAGTTGACCTTGAGGAGTCTGGGAGACCATCACGTGGATACCCCACTTATCGAATTCGGGCGTCTCGCGAGAGATGCGATCCTTCAGGGCTTGCAGCGTGTCACACACTTGAAAGGTCGGATAGTGTTTGAAGGTAAGTCCGAAAGCGAGTGAAGGCCCCAGCTGCCAACCTTGCGGCTGCGGAATCGTTCGCATCATCTGCAACTTGCAGCGCGTTAGCGCGGCGTCGCGGAAGCTTTCGGGGAACAGCGTTTGGAAGTCGTCGCCGCCCGCGACAATGATCGTATGTGCGTCCCAGCGTTGGTCTGCCGCATACAACACGAAATTCTCGACCCTTTGCACCGCGGTATTGAAGTAAAACTGGACTCCCCATTTGTCTTGGAGGAATTTGGGAAGGCTGCCGACGACCTGGCGGGGATTGACGGTTAGTTCGGTTGGGCTCCACAGCGCACCAAGCAAGCCGTCGGAACGGACGGCGCTGCTGCTCGAGAGAACCTCTTGCGGCCCGAGCCAATCGCAATCGTAGCCGAGCGACGCAGCCTTTAAAGCAAACTCCTGCCCGACCGCGGCTTCGTCCTCCCGGTACGCGACGTGAAGTGAACCAGTCTGGAAAAATGGCAGGGCCGCTTGCTGAAGAATCTCAAGCCAAAGCTCCCGGCTGCGTAACGCGATCTGGTGCAACCTGCCCGCGGGTTGGCCGATCGGCCACACCATCCCGAAGTTTCGAATGGATGCACCCGAAGCGGATGGATTGCGTTCAAAGACCGCGACGCGTCGCCCCGAGCGAGCGGCCAGGTAGGCGTGTGCGAGCCCCACGATACCCGCGCCGACCACCGCCACGTCCAGGTTCTTGTTGGTCATAACTCCTATGTTCCCTCCGCCGGAAAATGTCCAGAAAGGGCGAACCCGCAGTAGCGCGGGTTCGCCCTTTTTCCCGACGGTTAGAATCAAAAAATCAAACGCAACTGCATCTGGATGGAGCGAGGCCCCGCCTGCGAACCTGGGGTTCCATCTTGTTCGGAAGTAATCTTTCCGAACGAACTGCTGCTGACATTCAGGTTCGGAATGCCCCAGTTGTTTATGTTGAAGAGATTGGCGAATTGCGCCTCGTATCGTACGGCGAACCGCTCGGACAAGTGCACCGTTTTTCCGGCGGACATCGAGAAGGTGACCGTGTCGGGCCCCTGAAGGATACCGACGCCGCAGCTGCCGAAGCGGCCGATGTCGCTTGCCGGAACACTGTAGGCGTCAACGTTGAAAAAGGTGGAGACGGTCGGATTGGAAAGGTAGCCGTTCATACCGGAGACACAATCAGGGTTCTGCTGCTTCACGGACCGATATTGCGGGGCAGTCCCGGAAGGATCGGAGAGCGAGCTAGGGAAATAAGGGGTGAGCCAGAATCCCGAGTGATAGAGGGTAATACCGGAAACGCTCCAGCCACCGAACAAGAGATCCATGGGGCGGCTGCTCGACCCCAGGTACTGCTTGCCTCGTCCTATCGGGAGGTCGTAGACGAGCGTACCCAGGAACTTCTTGCGGGGGTCATAGAAAGCATTGCCGGTCGAGGCGCCGATGTCGAAAGCGTTCAAAACGTTGTCGCCGTTGTCGCCTTGCCCGCCGACGGGAATCGCCGAACTCGGAACCGCGCCGAGCGCGTTGGTTCTGTTCCAGGTGAGCGTGAACGCGTTGTCGAACGTAAAGCCGTGGCCGAAGCGGCGATTCAACTCAAAAATGGCTGCCTCGTATTTGTCGCCAGGGCCGTTGGCGCGGGTGAGAACTTCGCGGAAGTTGGGGAAGTTCGCGCCAAACTCGGCGCGGTAGGGCCAATAGCCGAGAGTGTTGGCGGGAATCTGGTTGAGGTCCGGGCTGTCGATCAGATCGTAGGTGTGCGAACCGATATAGCTGATCTTAGCCACGGAGCGGAATCCCACGTTCTTCTCGATGGCAGCGTTCCACTGAATCACCCTGGGGTCCACCAGGTTCCACTGATTGGCGCGGCGGTAACCGGGGCAGGACGTGGGGCACGGGGGCGGCCCGGCAGCAGCGTTGCCGAAGACATTGGACCAAGTCTGGGAACCCGGACCGGCGGTGGGGAAATAGGATCCGAAGTTGCTGGTGTCGACGCCCAAAAGGGAGTAGAGAACCGCTCCCAACACCGGCACGGAATACATGCCCGCGGCGGCGCGCACGACAGTGCCGGACCAAGGACTCCAGGAGATGCCCAGCCGAGGTTGAACGTTGCCCTTGTCGGTGAAGCGAAGCGACGTGGGCAGACCGACTTGGGTGTTCAGCACGAACTGGCTCATTCCTCCTACGGCGGCGACCCAAGCGGGACTCAACTTCTCGCCGGTATCGTAGATGAGCTTGCCATAGTCTGGAGAGTTCTTGAAATAATCGAACTGGCCAAGCTGATTGGTGGCGTCGTTGAAAGGCGTGTTGTATTCGTAGCGGAGGCCCACGGTGACGGTGAGGTTCGAACGCAGCTTGTACTCGGTCTGCCCGAAAAAGTCCCAGTGGTAATTGTAAGGTTTCCCGTCGGGACCATTCTGCGCCTGGTCGGCTTCGTCGAGATAGCCTAGATCGAATTGCGCGGCGGCGCAAGCTTGGGGATAGGCGTTGAGAACGGCGGTAGCGCACACCTGGTCCCCGGAAAGCGTGTAATCGCCGTATTCGTCGCCGACTTCAAAAGTGATGTTGTCCTGATAATTGTTACGCCGAAACTCGACGCCGAACTTGCTGTTAAATTTTCCTCGCGTCCAGGACAGATTATCTCCAGCTTCCCAAGTCCCGTTCTTCGTATCGCGAGGGTGCCCAAACTGGTTGGTGGCGCCGCCCAGCAAACTGCCCACGTAGAAAACCGGAACGCCGCCGAGCCCGTTTACCGGCGGTCCCGGAAGACCAGTGATGCCGAGAGAGCTGATGATGGAATCGCCTTGCAAGGCCTGCGGATAGCTGTACATCAGGTCGTAGCGAGTGTAGCCGCCGCGAAGTTCGTTGACCAGGTTAGGCCTGACGATCCAATTGTAAGAGATGACGACGTTGGTGCCGGCAGTGACGGTAGAGAAGGTTCCCATATCGGGGTTATAGCTTTCGTCGCCAACCGCACCCAGCGCCCCGGCTTCGGTAGCGTCGGTGCCGGTGCTGGTAATGTTGTGCCTGGTTACACGGCCAAAAAGATGCTGCGTGGGTGAAATGTCGTAGTCGAGACGGCCGTCGTAGCCGTTGGCCGAATAGTTGCCAGGGAAGGTGGTATTGAGGTTGTTCCCCGTGGCATCGATGTTGGAACTGCCTGCGTTTGGTCCGGCGGGCGCCGGAAAAAAGTCGCTGGCGATTTTTGCGGACGTAGGATTCACCGGCACTGCGGCTGGGTTGATGGCCGCGCCGGTCAGCGGGTTGGTCAGAGCGAAGGGTACGGCCCCGCCGCCAACGCCGGAGAAATTGCCCGCCACCCAGGTGGTGGGAAGCGTCTGCGTGGCGATCAGCGAGGTTTGATCCAGGCGAACGCCCTCGTAGTCGAAATAGAAGAACAATTTATTCTTGAGGATTGGCCCGCCAACGGAAGTGCCAAAAGTGTCAGCGCTCAGCGTGGGATTGAAGGCTGCGATTCCGTCCTGGGCGTTCCAACCCTCGCGCGTGAAGTACCAAAAACCGCTGCCGTGGAAGTCGTTGGAGCCGCTGCGAGTGACGACCGTCAGATCGGTAGGCTGCGCAAACTCGGCGCTGTTGCCCGCGGTATTCACGCGAAACTCAGCGATGCCTTCGACCGAAGGGAACATATCCCGGTTCGGTCCGCCGTAGCGCACCGATTGAATTGAGATGCCATCCAGAGAAAACGAAGTAGCGGTGGGCAGCTGGCCAGAGAAGGTGAGGTTTCCGCTGGGATCCTGACTCACACCGGGCGTGAGCGCCGCAGTCTCAATAGGGCTGGGCGCGTTGGTGGCGCGGAAGTTCAAAGGAAGATCGCTGATCTCGGCGCCTGATCGCGAAGTCGATTCGGTGAGGTCCTCACTCACCAGAGATTGCCGCTCTTCGACCACGACGCTCTCCTGGGCACCCTGTACCTCCAGCCGGATGTCCGATCGCGCCGTGTCCCTGGCGAGCAGTATTACGTTTTCATCCTTGGTGACCGTGAACTGGGCGGCGGTAACCGTGATCGTGTAGCGGCCCGGCTCGAGGTTCAGAAACTGATACTCGCCCGCGGAGTCGGTGGTCACCGTGCGAGTAACCCCGGTGGCGGCGTTCGACGCCTCCACTTTTGCGCCCACGACAACGGCGCCGCTGGTGTCCGCTACCGTTCCGACGATTGTCCCGAAGGTCGATTGCGCTGCTAGTTTCGAACTCGAAATCGTCCAAAGAGCCGCCAACAGGCAGAACCATAAGGTTCGAACCAGGATCTTAGTTGCGATATTCACGTTGTTCTCCTTCTCTAAGGCTGGTGGCAGATAGTCCGGCGTCATGCGGGACGAGACACGAACGTACGTGCGTTGTTTCCGCAAAACGGAACCTGATACGTAGACTTCTCGCTCAGTGGTCGACCAAAGGAAGTGCTTAGCAACTTGTTTTGAGTTGAGCCAGGCTTGCGCGAATCACACCGTTTGCATGGCGCAAAGCGTAGTCAAGTTGCACTGACACCCATCTGCTGGGCGTACAGTGCCAGACGATCTTCACAGTTCCGTGACAGCTGGATGAATAATCGCCTCATAATCGCCGTCGGAGCGGTAACCTTCCCGCGAGGTGGGGAAGTTCGAGCGTGAAGAAGTTCGTTTTCATTCAGCCGGCGTAATAACTTGCCTTTTATTGATTCAAAAGGATTTAGCGAAGTCAGAGTCGCAAGCGTGCGATTCCTCATGGCAGAGATGTTGTGGGGACGAGGTTCAGCAATTTGCGGACCGGGGTCGAAATCGGGACGGATTCGGCCGCGCACCGGAAACCGAGCCAGCCGGAGAGGCGGTATTGTCGCTCGAAATCAGAAAATACCATATTCAATGCTGGCCTTGAGTATGGTATAAAAGGCTCTTATGGAGACAGCGCGCAAGATCACCGTGGAAGTGCCTCTCGACCTTCTCGAGAAGGCGCAGCGAGCCAGCGGTACCGGCGTCACCCAGACCGTCCGAGCCGGGCTGCAGCTGGTTGCGGCATCGCGGACGTACGCTCGCCTACGTCGCCTCCGAGGCAAGGTTCGCTTCACGCGGACGTTGGCAGAGTTGAAGGCTGACCGGTGATTACCGCGGATACGAGCACATGGGTCGCTTTTCTGGAAGGCACCGCAGGCGAAGATGTAAACCTACTCGACCGGGCGCTCGAAGACCGGCAGGTACTGATGGTGCCCGTTGTCCTCACCGAACTCCTAAGCGACCCGAAGCTCCCTATACGGGTTGCAGAAACGCTTTCCGAGGTACCTTCCATCGAGATCGCACCCGGCTATTGGCAAAGAGCGGGCGGGTTGCGAGCCAAGGTGCTGGCGCGGCGCCGCAAGGCGCGTCTCGGTGACGCGCTGATCGCCCAGAGCTGTATCGACGGAGATGTTCCTCTCCTCACGCGGGACCGGGACTTCCAGGCGTTCGCCGAAGCTGCGGGGCTCGATCTTGTACTTGGCTCGGGAAAGAGCTGACTCCGCCTGGTCTCTAGGTGTGGAAAGAGAGTGCAGGCAGCTCACGGAATTCAATTCAAACCCAACAGCGCCCCGGAGCATTGGTGCGGCCTGTCTGGCGCACCTCTACTCAAGGCATGGCTAGGAGAATGGTTCAAGCAATGCCACACGGCTGTAAATCTTCAGCTGGAGGTGTTTCACAACGTGCTGGTTGCGCGAAGGGCGACTACAGAGAGACGCACTACGACCCTCGCTGACCTACGATTGCGCAAAATCTGCCACGGCGCTTCCCACGAAAGACATTAATTAGTTCGGAACAGCTCTGGAACAATTGAAGGAAAAGATTCGCGCCTCAATTACCCCCTAAGCGACGGCCGCACAGTTCGCCGTACGCGGAAGTGGAAGTCGAAGTCAACAACTTGTGATTTTAAAAGCCAAGGCTGTTAACCGGAGGGTTGCTAGCTGCTAGCGTAACCAGCTAGTTCGAATCCAGCTATCTCGGGGAGCCAATTTCGCCCGATTTTTCAAATGCTTCCAGTGACCTCCGTTTCTTGAGATCTTGGAACAACTTCGGTCGTTTCTGCCTTCGGCAATTCGAAACAAGATTTCTGACGGCGGAGTGTGGCTTGACGCGAAACCGAACTGCGCAGGGGCCATGCCGACGCACACGCGCCCGGGACTCTATAGGTCTGTGAAGATTCTGTGTTTCATTGTAGATTCCTCCTTATATGAAACTGGCTAAGCTGCAAGAATCTAAGTCAACGATTCGCTTCACGACCAAGTTGTTTCGGCCAAGGGCAAACGAAAAGAGTGGATCGTGGACGCTAACCCTGCCCAAAACCGCGAGTGCGAAGCTTCCATCACGCGGCAGGACGATGGTGGAGGGAACGATCAATAGCTTCCCTTTTCGAGCCGCTCTCGAAGCAAACGGCAAAGGAAGTCACTGGCTCGGGGTTAATAAAGCCATGCGCGACGGCGCAGGCGCAGATGCTGTAGACATGGTAACGGTGGAGATTACGCGGACCGGAGAAGAACCGGAAATCAGGATGCCAACGGATCTACGCAAAGCCCTAGCAGCCGCGCCGCTGGCGCAGGCGGGGTGGGAGGACATCACACCAATGGCGCGGCGGGACTGGATTTTCTCGATAATCTCAGCCAAGCAACCGGAAACACGCCGGCGCCGGATCGACAAAGCGTGCGACATGCTCGCCTCCGGAAAGCGAAGATTATGTTGTTTTCCGGGTATAAAGTGGCTTATGAAAAAAAATGCAAAATCATGCGGGATGTGGTTTCCGTTGCCGAATTCACAAAATCGTTTTTCGCCGAGTTCCACAAAGTAGAAGATCGCGAAGTTTTGGAGGTGAACTCATTGTTTCTCGCACTCTTCGATTCCCGCACGTTTCCCGACAGGAACGAGTTTCTTCTTCGGCTCCGTTCGCTCGCGTGCTTCTTTCACGAATCCCGAAAACCGACGCGCCAACTCCTGAATACGTTTTGACTGCCGGCGTTCAATGGCCTCGGTCGGGATCAGTTCTGTTCCCACGCCTATGGCCGTTGCTCCCGCCAAGATGTAATTCGCTGCGGTCTGTTGGTTGACACCCCCGGCTGCTATCAGAGGAATCTGCGGCAGCGCCAGTTTCAGCGCCCTGATGTATCGTTCACCACCAAGCTCGGCACAGGGAAATACCTTTACGAAATCCGCTCCCGCCTCCCAGGCCTCGATGACCTCTGTGGGCGTCAACGCTCCTGGAAGAACTGCCATCTGTCTGTTCGCAGCGAACTCGATTACTTTCATATTGCGTCCGGGACTGGTAAGAAAACTGACGCCCGCATCCAGACATTTGGTCGCAAGGTCGGTATTCAGAACAGTGCCCGCTCCCACGATCATGTTTGGGTGGAAACGAACAAGATGAGAGATCAACTCGACCGCCCCGCTCACCGTAAGGGTTATCTCCACAATGGGAACTCCGCCGCTGGCAATCGCCTCGGCAGCGAAGTGTGCTTCCTCCGCGGAAGATACCCGAATCGCCGGAATGATGGCGATTTCCTTGATGCGCGCGCAAACCTCGGCTTTGTTCATGTCGATACTTCCTCCGCGTGATTGGTGGACGGTCCAACCTTGGTTGCTAGATGTTCGATTCCGTCTTCGGGTGAGAAAAAAAGAGTCGAAATCAAAGCTGGCCGCTTTGCGATCATGCTTGTTCGCCTTCCGGCACTGGAAGTTGATCGCCTGTTCGCGCAAACCATACGTAAAGCGTGGGCAGAAGAAAAATGCTCATGACCAGGTCAGAGATCAATCCACCGACGATCACAATCGCGAAAGGCCGTTGCGAGTCAGAGCCGATCCCGTGGGACAACGCAGCCGGAAGCAGTCCCAGAGTTGCGACGAGCATGGTCATCATGATGGGCCTCAGACGCAGGACAGCACCTTCTACAGCAGCATCTTCGCGGGAGTAGCCACGGGCGCGAAGCTGGTTGATGTACTCCACCATAATGACCCCAGTCTGTACCGAAACGCCGAACAGAGCGAGGAAACCGACGCCGGACGAAACGCTGAAGTTGGTGTGGGTCAGCAGCAGCGCGAGCAGCCCGCCGATTCTGGCCATGGCCACGTTGGTGAGAATGAGCAGCGCCCATTTCATCGAGCGGAACATCGCGTACAGAATGATGAAAATCAACAGGATGGTGACCGGCAGAACAAGCAGCAACCGCCGCTGCGAGCGCTGTTGGCTCTCGTATTCGCCGGCCCAATCAATGGTATAGCCGGGCGGCAATTTGACGGCAGCGTTCACCTTCTTGATTGCTTCTTCGACCGTGCTTCCGAGGTCCCTGCCGCGCACGCTGTACTTGACGGCGATATATCGCGAGTTTGCTTCACGGTAGATTTCCGAACCGCCATCGGTAACGCTGACCTTTGTGAGTTGGGCCAGGGAGACACGCTCGCCGGTCGGAGCCAGCAAGCGAATCTTCTCAATGGCTTGTTTCGTGTCGCGATACTCGGGCAAGTAGCGCAGGACGAGGTCGTAGCGTTGTTCGCCGACTAGGACTTGTGTAAGCGCATTGCCACCGACGGCGGTCTGAATGGCATCTTGGACGTCGGAGACATTGATGCCAAAACGAGCGGCTTCATCACGGTCGACGGAGAAGTCGAGATTCGGCTGGCCAAGAACGCGAAACAGCCCGAGATCCTCTACGCCGCGAACATTCCGCATAACATTGACGATCTCATCGCCCTTGGCCTCGAGAGTTTTCAGATCGTCACCGTAGATTTTTACGGCGAGCGCGCCTTTGACGCCGCTCACTGCCTCTTCGAGGTTGTCGGAAATCGGCTGGGAGAAATTCCAGATCACACCGGGAATCTTTTCGAGTTCACGGTTCATGGCGGCAATGAGACGTTCTTTGTCCTGGTGAAAGACGGGCCGCCATCTGTCCTTGGGCAGAAGGTCGACGAAGTACTCTGTGTTGAAGAAGCCCGTGGTGTCGGTTCCATCATCAGGGCGGCCGATCTGATCGACAACCTGGGGGACTTCGGGAAAAGAGGCGAGGACTTCGCGCGCTCGTTCCGCGACGCGAGCGCTCTCGGTGGGTCCGGTGCTGGGAGCCAAGGTTCCGCGAACCCAAATGGCGCCCTCGTCGAGATGGGGCAGGAACTCCGACCCGATCGCTCCACCAAAAGCCAGGTAGATCGCAAAAAGGAAAGCGATCCCGGCAACACCAACCGTCAACCAGCGATTGCGAATCGCCCAGGCAACATCCTTTCGATAGCGAACTACCAGGAATTTCATGAGGGGGTTTTCCCATTGCGTTACATCACCCCGAAACAGAAAGCTAGCCAGCGCGGGGGCAAAGAGCATGGAAAACAGCAACGCGCCGAGCAACGCAAATGCTACGGTCCAGGCCATGGGGCGGAACAGCTTCCCCTCGACGCGCTGCAGCGTGAAGATCGGAAGATAGGCGGTGATGATGATGGCGATGGCGTAAAACACGGGTCGCTGTACTTCGTGTGCCGCGGTGCGAATCTTATCGACAAGTGTTTGGGTCCCTTCCTCTCTGCGGTGGAGGTGGCGGACGATGTTCTCGATCATGACGACCGAGCCGTCCACAACCATGCCGAAGTCCAGGGCCCCAAGGGAGAGCAGGTTGGCGGAAATATGGCGCAGGTCCAGGCAAATCGATGCAAATAACAGTGCAAAGGGAATCGTGAGCGCGACAATAATGGCGCCGCGCACGTTACCGAGAAAAATGAACAAAATGATGACGACGAGTATCATCCCCTCGGCGAGGTTGTGCAGCACGGTGTGAGTCGTGTAGTGGACCAGATCATCACGGTCCAGATAAGGGACGATCTTGACGCCAGGCGGAAGGATATATTGGTTTAACCGCTGAACCATGGCGTGAATGCCTTGCAATGTTGTGGCGGTATCTGCGCCTTTGCGGAGAAACACAATTCCCTCGACCACGTCGTCATCATCTACGACCACGCCATCCCTTCGATGGATAGCCTTGCCAATTTGACCTAGGCGGATTTTGGGACCTTGCGTGACCACGGCGATGTCCTTGACCCGAAGGGCGGTCCCGTTTTGCGTTTTGAGAACAGTCCGCTCGATATCCGCGACATTGCGCACCAATCCAACCGCACGCACGTTCACCTGTTGGGATCCTTGCTCGATGAAACTCCCGCCCGCATTTGCATTGGCGTTGGTGAGCTGCTGTTCCAACTGCGCCAAACTCAAACCGTAGGAAACCAACTTGTCGGGATCGATGCGAATCTGGTACTCGCGGGTGATGCCGCCAAACGAGGAATCGTCCACGACGTCCGGCACGGATTTGACGTACTTGCTGATGATCCAATCCTGAATTGATTTCAGTTCCATCACGTCATATGCCGGGTTGCTGCTTTGTATCGTGTACCAGTAGATCGAGCCAATCGGGCTGAAGTCAGGACCGATGCTGGCGCTGACATCGGGCGGTAGCGTCACAGAGGAGAGATGCTCGAGTACCTTCTGACGATCCCAGTCGTTGTCGGAATCATCATCGAAGATGAGATTGACCACCGACAAACCAGACAAGGAGGCGGAACGCACATGCTGAAGATGAGGCATGCCGTTCATCTGGATTTCGATGGGCACAGTCACCTGTTGCTCCACTTCTTCGGCGGCGCGGCCCGGCCACTGGGTGATGACCTGAACCCAGGTGTTCGCAACGTCAGGATACGCTTCGACGGGAAGAGCCTTGAACGCGATAGCACCCCAAATAAAAAGAAGCAGGGCGAGGCTCAAGACAACGAAACGGTTGTTGAGAGAGAAATCGACGAGCTTGCGAATCATTACTGTTCCACCGTGTTCTGAAATTCCAGCGCGTTGCGCACGACGCGCTGGCCCGGCGTGATTCCCACGATGACTTCCTGCATACCATCGGGGAGCATGTCCCCAGCGGTCACGGCCACGCGCCGAAACTGCTTATCCTTTTCCGGGATGTAGACCCAGTCGCGGTCGTGCAGGTGCAGGATGGCGATCGCGGGAAGCGCCGTTCGCGTCTCTTTCTTTTGACCATGAAAGGTAGCGGTTACGAACATGCCGGGACGCATCAAGCCCGGATTGCGCACCTCGATGCGCACCTTGGCCGTGCGAATGTTGGGATCCAAGACCGGACCCAGGTTGCTGATGGTTCCGGTGAATGTTTTGTCCGGATAAGCTTTAAGAACAATGTCGGCCTTTTCTCCGACATGCACATTCGAGAGGTCATTTTCATAGACGTCGCAGACAATCCAGACGAAAGTCAGGTCTGAAATTGTAAACGGATTCGGAGAACCCAGGCCCGCGACACCCGCAGCATTCGCTACTTGCTGATCGGTAATGACGCCTGAAACCGGGGCGAGAATGTCAACGATGCCAGTGGGCTGATCCAAATTCGGGCTGCCCAGCACCCGCAGCTTTTCCGCGGTAGTCTTCACGTCAACTTTCGCCTTGGCATCGGTATCCTGCGCCACCTGCAGATCGTTTAGGGAGATGGCGCCCTTGTCATAAAGAAGCTGGGCGCGCGCGAGCTGGGTACGCGTCAGCTGTTCATCGGCTACAGCTTTCTGATAGTCGGAATAGGCGCCCGCTATGTCCGCACTTTGCACCCGCAGCAAGACTTGACCCTTCTTGACGGTGTCGCCCAAACGAGCTCCGACTTCCACGACGCGCCCGGTGGCGATGGAAATCACAGGAATGGTCCGCGAAATATCCGGGCTGACCGTGCCCGTTGCTCTCAACCGCGAGGTAGCGACATGAGCTACGGCTTCTGTTAGCGCGAACTGGTCGGGTCGATCCACTTTGAACAGATTCCGGTCCTCGACTTTTTGAACTTCCAGCGGCGGTGGCGCTTCCGCCTGATAGTTGGGTTTAGACTCACCGCAACTTGCCGCTAACAATCCGAGAATGAGGGCAGGCACTGCCAGATTTCGCCAGTTCATGGAATGACCTCTCGTCCTACAGCAAGATTCAATTGACCAGCCGCATCCACATACGCGCCGATCAGGTTTAAGTAATTGACCTGCACGCCGCGATAGTCTGCCTGCGCTCCCAGAAAACCCAGCAGCGACGCCGCCCCACGCTGGTACGAAAACCAAATCGTGTCCGGCACGCGCGACACGGCCTTATCTTGAAGCGTCTGCACGAAAGCGCTTGGCAGGTTGAAAAGCAGTGTTCGCTCCAGGTCTGCCTGCTTCGAGATGGTGATCCCAGTCGCTTCTCTGTCGCGCTATCCAAACGAAGCCCTCTCTTGTGCTGCTGCTGGTGTAAGCAGGTCAGCGTGGCGGACGGCAATAAGAACGCAAAGGGTCGGTGCGACGGGCCGCAAGGAAAGGGATCGATCTGGTCCGCCAGCAGCGCAAGGTTGGGATGGGGCGCAGATAGGCGGTCGTCTCCTCGGCCCGGGACTCATCCATGCCGATCTGCCCAGCGCGAGGCGAGGGGTTCGCAGCTTCAAACCGGTCGCGAACCTCCTGCCAGGTCAGCGGTTTTTGCGCGAAAGGGCTCGTCCCCAAAGCCCCCGTCACAAAAATTACGAGGAACAGTGGTGTCCACACGTACCGCATTGCACCTCCTGAAACCCAGCTTTTGCAGGTCTAGTCGAGCAATCTGGTACGCTCTGAGCTGTTCGCTTTCCGGCCGCGCGAGGCGAATTAGAACTCAGAAATATGAACGGCTCGTGACTGCCGCACCGTGATACTATACTGGGTATAGTATGTCAAGGGAGGAACACGCATGGCTCATACCGCCGAGGAGAAGAAAAAGCTTCTCGTTCGTGTGAATCGCATCCAGGGACAGTTGCAAAGCATCCGTGGGGCGATCGAAGAAGAAAAGGAGTGCGCCGACGTATTGCAGCAAATCGCCGCCTGCCGCGGTGCCATGAATGGCTTATTGGTCGAAATCGTGGAAGGCGAAATTAAATTTCACGTACTGAGCAAAGATGCGAAAGTCGATTCGCGTGAATCGAGGGCTGCCGAGAGTCTAGTGGAAATCCTCCATCGCTATATCAAATAACCTAGTCCTTTCCGAACGGCTTTTCGGTCCGGGCTAGGACACAGGTTTCTCGGCACCTCGCCAACTTGATGGAATGGATCACGTTCATCCAATTCGTCAGGATCGAACCCTTTCGCAGTGTTCTTGGGCTCGCTGCCCCTAGCTAAGTAGGATACGTCTGCTTGGATGTCCCTGAAAAGAACCTGCCGACAGTTGATCCTATGGATGGTTTCGTCGGAAGAACCAGAACCTCCGGGTAGATGCCAAAAATCCGGAGTTCCACGGACGGCGAGCGCAAGACAAGGCCGCTAACCGCACATTGCCGTGTAGCGGAACACACGCGCATCGATCGAGACGCAAGCGCCCGTTTAAGCGCATCGTCAGCCAATCGGGTCTGGCGGCAAAATCACCCGGGAGTCACACAGGGAACCACTTGGCGGCTGTGGCGACGGTAAACTCGGAAATCTTGGTCGGTTGTGAGGATGATTGGATCGGCAAGCGTTTCGGTCATGCGAACAAGACAAGCATCGGCGAAGCCCATGGGAACGTTGGAATACTTCTCCATCAGCTTCACGACTGGCTCTACGTTCTCGGTAAGTGTGAACGCCACCAGCAGAGCGCCGCGTCGAAGTAGTGCGCCGAGGTTGGGGGAACCAAGCTCTCCGAGAAGGTGGAACGCCTCGGACAGAACGGCTTCGCACGTGGACCAGGGCGGAGGCAGTTCGGAGGCTTGGGTCACGGCCCATTGGTGGTGAGCGTCGCGACTGCTAAGCAACGCTATAACAAATCCAGCGTCAACGAGGACGTTTCTGGCCATAACCGGTGGCTTGCAAATATTCCTTCTTTCGCGCGGTTAGGTCGCTCGGTAGGCCATCCACCGATCCGATAAGGTCGGCGATGGCAGTGAGGGAGGCACTACGCCGCTGGCGAGGCGTACGCTCGAGCCGTTCGCGAACCACATCCGATTTCGAGATCCTCCGTCCGCGCGATTCCGCCTCAATGTCCGCCATCAGGGGCTCCGGCAAACGTACGGTGAGACTCTTCATGAAGTAATTGTATTACGTCTCTGGCAGATACGCAAGACAGAATCGACAGGCGAAGGCAAAGAAGGGTAAAGGCAAGCCGGGCGGCAGGCCCGTACAAATAGGCTTCGCGCAAGCCGATCAAGGCTCACAGGGAGTGCGTGGTTAAATCCCGACGAAAATGCCAGAATGACTCCGTGAGGATTCTCATTCAGCGAAAAATACGCACCAGAAGTGTCCCGGACACCAAAATCCCAGCCGCAAAAAGCGGTCGCTCAGAACCCTCAAAGGCACGACGTCTTCGGTGCCTGTCTTGAGGAGCTTTCTTCTCATGGAAAATCATGAAAAACCGTGCATAGAATATCCCGAGAGTTTTGAAGAGCAGGTGCATGAATCTTTCCAACCAAGCTGGCAGCGAATTCCACTTAGGCAGCGGCCTGACGTGACTCACAATCGTCTTGCGAAAGGAATCTGATGGGCTCCCAGCAAGGAAAACAAATGGACGAGCTTCAACTCGAGACCCATTTTTCGTTTGGCGAGAATTGGTCGCAATACGCCGAAAAGATCAATGAGGCAAGGATTGAGGAAGCGGAGAAATCGTTGCTCCGGCTCGTGGGACGCGAAGCGATTGAGGGTCGAACATTTCTCGACATTGGATGCGGATCAGGCCTGTTTTCGCTTGCCGCGGTGCGACTCGGCTGCCGAAAGCTTTTAGCCGTTGATCTGGACCCGAAAAGCGTGGAAACGGCCCGGAGGGTGCTGTCCGCTCATGCGGCCAGCGCAACGTGGGAGTGCCGGAACATCAGCGTATTCGATCTCGATCCCGCCGCACTGGGAACGTTCGACGTGGTGTACTCCTGGGGGGTGCTTCACCACACGGGTGCAATGTACGAGGCGATCGCAAAAGCATCGAAGATGGTTGCGCCCGACGGAATGTTGACCCTGGCGCTGTACAGCAAGACGCCATTTTGCGGATTGTGGCGCTTGGAGAAGCGGATTTACTCGCGCTCTCCAAAATGGGTTCAGAAGATGATCGAACTGGTGTACATCGAAGTGGTGCGCTTACGCTTGGCGCTAAAGGGCGAGAGTCTGAAAAAGAGGCGCGAGGAATACTGGAAAAAGCGCGGAATGGACATGTACCACGACACCCGCGATTGGCTGGGCGGCTACCCATACGAATCTATTTCACCGACAGAAGCGATGAACTACATGAAGAAATTGGGATTCAAGCCGGTGCGCCCCTTTGTCGACCATCCCGGCATCGGATTGCTGGGAACGGGTTGCGACGAATATTCATTCGTACGAGACAAATGAAATCGTCTTCCGCGCTCATGGTCTGGCGTTGGTCGAACTGGTCAGCGCTTGTTCGGTTCGGTCCGCGACGTGTGCGACGGTGAAGTTGTCCAGAATGCGTTGCCGGGCCCGCGGATTTAAGCTGTGGCCGGCGTCGAGCGCCTGACGCAGACCCGCTGCAAGCGCCTCAACATCGTTCGACGGCACCACAATGCCGGTGTCGCCCACAACGCCCCGGCAATCCCCAACATCGGTCACAACGCAGTGGCGGCCGCAGGCCATGGCCTCTCCGATCACATTGGGAAAACCCTCGGTAAGCGAGGAGGAACAGAACACATCGAACCCGTTGTACATGGCGGTAACGTCGGGATGCGCTTGAACCCACCGCACCTTGCTTTCGATGCCTATTGTCCGCGACAACTCTCGCATTTGCTTCAAATAGGACGGATCACCATGGCCACAGCAGACAAAGCGCACCTCAGGGCGCTCGGCCGCAATCACCGCCCCGGCTTTGAGAAATAAAGTGTGGTTCTTGAGCGGGATGAAACGCGCCACATAGCCTATGACCTTTTCGGAATCGCGGATGCCCCACTCTCTGCGAACGCGCTGGCCCAGTGCGTCGTCCGGATAGAACACCGCGGTGTCGATTCCGTTGGGGATGTACACCATCTTTGCGCGAGGTATGCCCTGCGAGGCGGCGTACTCGAGTCCCGCGAGGGAGTTCACCACGATGCAATCGGGAAATCGAGACAACAACGTTCGAAGCCGTTCTTCTATCTTGGCGACCAAAGTGAGCGGGAAAAGCCTGGCACTCCGCACAGACCAAAAAAGCTTCACGTTTCGATGGAGCATCCAGGCGAACGTGGCAAATACATTCTGCGTGTGCATCCAGCCGTGTAGAACCGCGGGTCGTTCTTGCCGGACGACACGCACCAAGGTCAGGTAAAACTGAAGCAAATCCCAGCGGGAACGTTTTCCCAAACAGATCAAACGGACGCGCTCGGAGTCGAGCTTTGTCGAGAGCGCACCGCCAGGATAGTAGGAGGCAATGATCACCTCGTGTCCGCGATTGGCCAGCGCATTCGCCAACGTTACGAGTTGGCGCTCCGCTCCGCCGATATTCAATTGTCGAGCCAGGAACAGAATCTTCACCAGCGGTCCTCGAGTATTAGTACTTCGATTCTACTTGAGAGCCTGGGGGAAGCCTCGGAAGGAAGGCTGAGCCTTTTTCTTTTCCGCTGAAAATCCGCAACAAAATCAGGCACGCCGGGTTGTCGCAACATGCGTTCCGGGCTTAGCCAGGGATGCATCCCCCAGCCGATCGAGTATTCAGGTTGCCGAACACCCCCATCCTTAACGGCATCAGCGAGTTAAGAGTATGGCAGAACTACGAGCGGCTGGACATCTATGCTTAACTCTTGTATGTTTGCGGGCGCTTCGAAGAGTTAACGTCCCCGTAACTTTGGGCCCTGCCCTGCGGTTATCAATCCCTAGCGTTAGGGAACCTGAAACGAAATAGTACGGAATAGGAGTCGGCCAGCGGTGCGCTACGTATAAGGGCGCATGGTGCCGTCCGGAGTATCCATGGCGATCGGCCTCATTCGGGATGCAGCAGCCGAGGAATTGCTGAGCGATCCGCACTTCCTGTCTCAATGGATTCAGTTGTATCGCGCTTGTCCGTGGGCCAGTCCCTGCCAGAGCCCCGGGTTCGTGACCGCGTGGCACGAGGCTTATAGGGACCGCTACAGCCCATTTATCGTCACTGAGTATTCCCAGGCCGGAGATTTAGTTGGGCTGATTTCTCTGGCGACCGACAAAAGGTCCGGACAGTTGACGGTGGCGGGCGCTCGTCAAGCCGAATACAAGACCTGGTTGGCTATGCCATCGAACGGTAGCTCCTTCATTGAAGCGGCGTTAGCGGAGCTGGCAAGCAAAACGGATGCGAGCGCCCTTTCCTTCCGATATCTTCCGCCGGGAACGCCAACAGATTGGATCGCGCGATGCGGAAAAACATCCGGCCGATGCCAGTTGCAGCGGCACCCGCGCCCGATCATACCGGTGGGCGATACCGCCGCCGTGACAGAATACCTGCAAAAGAAAAGGAGCGGGAAAAGTGTCCGAAACAGCTTCAACCGGCTCAAGCGAATCGGGAATTTAACGCTGGAGGAGATTCGCGACGCGGAACATCTGCAACCTATCTTCGATCAATTGATCACTTTCTACGATATCCGGCAGGGGGGCGCGCACGGAAAATTCGCTTTCCAACAGGATTTGGCGAAGAAACCTTTTCATCTGGCTCTTCTGAAAACGCCCGGCTTGTTGCACGTCACGGTTTTGAGAGCCGGGCGGGAAATACTGTCGGCGCAGTTTGGAATTAGCGACGGCCAGGTCTTTTCCGGGGCCATGCCGATCATCTCTCCTTTCCATGCGGCTCATTCCCCCATGCAAGTGCATGTATTGATGCTGGTGGAAAAACTTCACCAGGACGGTTATTCGATGTTTGATCTGACCGCGTCCATGGATCCGTTCAAAGAGAGATTCGTGGCGAGCTACGACTCTGTTTGCTCGCTTACGGTTTACTTCAGGCATCGCATCCGGCATCAGCTCGTACAGGCGAGCCAGGCGATAGCTAGACGCTCGCTGCGGTCGCTCCGGATTGAACCTCACGCCGCGCTCGAACAGTTGCAGAATTTCACTCGCGTGCCCATTAAAACCTGGCCTTTGGTTCTCGCTAGAAACTCATTCACGCTATTGAACAGGCCTTTGGCTGAAAGGAAATTCAAAATCTACGCACTTGAGCCAAAGCAGGTGCCTCCGCTCGACGGCGAGTTGACGATGTCCAGAGATCATCTGGCCGACCTGCTGGCGTTCCAGCCAACCGAAGCTTGGCTCACGCGCCAGCGTTTCATCGCCGCGGCATTGAAAAGGATCGAAGCGGGGGACCATTTCTACACGCGCGTCGAAAATGGCCGGTTGCTGCACATCAGCTGGCTCACTGAGGACCAAAAATCGAATATCTTTCCGGAAACCGGGCAAGAGTTTCCATTTCCTCCTGGAGCAGCAGTTTTGTTTGGTTCCTACACCGATCCGAAGTGGCGGCGTCACCATTTATGGTGGTCTGCGCTGCAGCAGATGCTGCAGGATCTCGTGCAAAATCCCAGGGTAAGCCATATCTTCACCGCAGTGCCGGCGGCCAACCACCCTGCACGCCATGTGATCGAGAGGGTTGGGTTCGTGAGCGTGTCGTAGTCGGCGTCCCCGCAAAGCTTTCGTTGCGAATCCCCTTTGCATCGCGATGTCCGCTCGCCGTTATAGAATATTCGCAAAGCCCCGCAGTAGGTAGAGGAGATATGCAGCATTTATGGGCCGACGACCGCTGATTGTCCGCGTAATTCAGCCTACCTGGACGCTAGTGAATGAACTGGCGCTGAACATACGGACGACGCCCCCACAATCATCGGCAACGGAATCCGCTGAACCTGCCGGTGCGGCCCCGGGCCCGCACCCTCGACACGACGACAGCGCCCGCTATGAAGTTCCCGACTATTTCTACATGCGCAAGGTCCTGCAGGTTCTGAGCCCGGGTCCGGAAGACGTGGTTTTCGATCTGGGTTGCGGACTGGGCCGATTCCTTTGTTTGGCGGCGAGAAGAAAGGTTCGCAAGTGTGTGGGCGTCGAGCTCCGGGCGCAACTCTGCGAAGCCGCGCAGGAAAATACCCGGCGCCTGCGCGGCCGACGCGCGCCGATTGAAATACGCTGCGAGGATGCAGCAACGGCGGATCTATCCGGCGGCACGATCTATTACATGTACAATCCCTTCGGCCCCACGACGATGCGAGATGTTCTGGCAAACATGCAGGCTTCGCTTTCCGCCAACCCGCGAACGATCAAGATTGCGTATTACAATTCCATTCACGAAGAACTCTTCGCAGCGAGCCGATGGCTGGAAAACTACCACGCATTCCGGGTGAAGTCGGGCATGCCGGTGACCTTCTGGCGAAGCCCGCCCAGCGCCCAATAGGAGGAGCAAGTTGGAATTGCGGCGCAGGTGCGCGTTCGTCGATGAATACGACCTGTCCCTACTGCCCCTGGTCGCAGGCAAAGCCGCGCGCCGTTCTGCCGCTCGACCGAATCACCGGACACGCCAGACGTTCCCGAACAGCACGCTGCCATCTGTTTGACGCCCACTGCGAACCGCACTAAGCTGCGACGGGTAATCGCAAAATGCCGAAGCATCTTCCTCCCCGCTACTGCGAAATTGGCTGCCGGATTCCCAGGGAATATTTCTGGACGATTGGGTGGGGAGAGAGCGATGTCGGCATCGAGACCGGATCATACGACGCCGCCCTGCACATGGCCGGCATCGAAAACTACAACGTGATGCTGTACACCTCCGTGCTGCCGCCTGACACCGTCGAGCTCTCGCATTTGCCGGACATCCATCACGGCTCCGTTCTCGAGGGAATCATCGCGATTCAACATACCGATACGCCGGGAACGCGGATTACGGCTGGCGTACTTTTGGCCAAGGTCTATCGCCATTCCGATGGTTCCTACCTGGGAGGTTTCGCGTGCGAGTACGCCGGCCATGGGTCGCTTGAAGAAGCGGAAGCCAATCTTCAGGAAGCGATGCAGCAGCTGTTTGCGCGCCGCTATAAAACAAAGTCTTACAGACTCGAGTTCGGGAAGCTGGTCGTTCGGACCTACACACCGCAAAAATCGTTCGGGACGATCCTGGTCGGCATCGGCTTCGCGAGTTACCTGGTGCCAGTACTGCAACCCGACGTGGGGGTAACTCCATCCCACAAGGACAAGTCGCACGTGAACTATTCGACCAGCTAAGCAGCGCACCGTCGGCTGCTTCGGCACAAGGCCTTTTTCGACTCGGTCCACGCAGGAATCCTTTCTTTTGCACTTATTTGTGCCTAAACTAGAGGTCAGCGAAGGCGGGAACCCGTCCGTCTGACAGCTTGGGATCGCCCGAAATCCTTAGGATTAAGATTAAGGATGTGGTCGGCGGCAGCCCCTTCTCACCTGTAGGCATCAAAAATACGCTAGGTCGTGCAGGTTCAGCACCCTACGGAGCGAAACATTTCCTGGCCCCGGACCGTATGTAAGGTATCGGACGACAGACAGGATGCGGTTGATCTAAAGCCCCGCGAGTGATTGGGCCGCGGCAACGCAAGAGGAACTCCATGAAGACGTGGCAGAAGGTCGGAATCGGCGTGGGCGCCGCGGCGGTGCTGGGCGGAATCGTGCTCTTTAGTGTGAACCAGGCCAACAAGGGTGTCGTTACGGTGCAAACCGCCAAGGTTGCCCCCCAACAGAGTCTGGTCTCCCAGGTCACCGCCTCAGGGGAGATCAAGCCCACTACGTATACCAACGTGACCGCCCAGGGATTTGGCAGGATCACTTCGATCGTCGTCAAGGAAGGCGACCACATCAAGAAAGGTCAAGTCCTTCTGACGCAGGAAAACATTCAGGCTAATGCCGACGTCCAGGCCCAATCCGCCGCCATCAGCTCCGCCGAATCGGGAGTGCAGGCCGCCGAAGCTAGCTACAAGTCCGCCCAGTCCGACCTGCTCCAGGCGCAAGCCAACCTCGAAAAAGCCAAGCTGGACTGGAACCGTGGCCAGCAACTGTACCAGGACGGCCTGATTCCCAAGCAGGATTATGAGCAGCGCAAGACGACTTACGATGCGCAGTTCGCCGCAGTCGATTCCGCCAAATCGCACGTGCTCTCGTCGAAAGCCACGCTGGACCAGACGCGGTCCCAGGTCAGCCAGGGCCGCGCGGTACTGGTGCATACCCAGGACATCCTGCACAAAACCACCTACACATCTCCCATCAACGGAATCGTGAGCTACTTGCCCGAGCGCGTCGGCGACTACGTAGTTCCCGGCATTCAGAATTCCAACGGCAGTTTCCTGATGACGCTGTCGGACATGTCCATCGTCACGTCCGAAGTGAAAGTGGACGAGACCGACATTGTCAACGTCAAGATTGGTCAGGACGCCGATGTGACCATCGACGCTATCCCCGGAAAGTCCTTTAAGGGTAGGGTCACCGAAATCGGCTCGCAGGCGGTGTTGCGCACTTCGGGGCTCGCGACCACGCAGTCGACCACCAGCAACCAGGAAGCCAAGGATTTCAAGGTGGTTGTGACGTTGACCGACCCTCCGGACAATCTGCGGCCCGGTCTTTCCACCACGGCTAAAATCAGAACCGCGGAAAAGAAAGATGTGTTGGCCATTCCCATTCAAGCGCTCGCAGTGCGTACCCGCAAGGATCTCGAAGAAGCTGCGAAGAGCTCCAAGTCGAGTTCCGGCGTGACCCTTGCCGCGCCTCCACCGCCTGCGCCCGGCGATCCGAAGAAAGACGAAATTCAGGGCGTATTCGTCGTCAACGGCAAAAAGGCCATCTTCCACCCGGTCGAGACCGGCATCTCCGGCGTCACCGACATCGAAATCACCAAGGGTCTTCAGAAGGGTGATGAAATCGTCGTCGGAAGCTACAAAGCTCTTCGCACCCTGAAACCCGAATCCAGCGTGAAGGTCGACAATACCGCGCCGAAAAAGACCGAAGATCAGCAAAACTGACACGAAAGACGAAAGTTTGGAGACTGCATGCCTCTGGAGACAACGTCCGCCGAATCGTACCGCGAGGATCTGGTCAGCGCCGGCATCGTAATCAAGACCGAAGATCTTGCAAAGGTCTACGAGATGGGCGCCGAGCAAGTGCGCGCCCTGAACGGCGTTGACCTTGAGGTTCGCAAAGGCGAGTACGTCGCGATCATGGGCCCGTCCGGTTCCGGCAAGTCCACGCTTATGAACCTGATCGGATGCCTCGACTCCCCCAGCTCCGGAAAATATTGGCTCGCCGGCCGCCTGGTCAGCGATCTCGACGACGACGAACTCGCCTACATTCGAAACAAGGAGATCGGCTTCGTCTTTCAAACGTTCAATTTGCTTCCCCGCGCGACCGCGCTGCACAACGTCGAGCTACCGCTCATCTACAACGGAACGCCCGCCGAAGAGCGCCTCGAACGCGCAAAAAAAGCTCTCGAAAAAGTTGATCTGACCGAGCGCATGAACCACAAGCCCAACGAGCTCTCCGGTGGCCAACGCCAGCGCGTGGCCGTAGCCCGGGCGCTGGTCAATTCGCCTTCCATCGTGCTGGCAGACGAGCCCACCGGGAACCTCGACTCCAAGACGGGCGATGAAATCATGGCCCTGTTCGCCAATCTCCATTCCCAGGGCAACACCATTATTCTCGTCACGCACGAACACGATATCGCCCAGCACGCCCACCGCATCATCCACATCCGCGACGGCAAAATCGCCTCCGACCAGGCCGTCAAGAAGTAAGCGCCCAATTCGGCTCTTCCACTGGCGCCGCGATCCGCTACGCTGCAGCTTGCGATATTTTCGTGGGGCCTTGCGTGCGTGAGGCTCCGATCGGGTTTAGGCGGTGGTTGGGCGAAACTCCGCGCTGTGAAGCGCCGGAGCGTGACGCTCCCGGCGTCAACCCCGCCCCACAGCAAATGACGGAGCTAAGTTTTACCCTGAAGCAATCAATGGAAAGGTAGAACCCGAATGCCAGCAGAAACGCTCCAGCATCAAATCGCCAATGACGCCCTCGCCGTCGCAGTAGAAAGAGCTCGCCGCTATATCCAAGGCCTTGCCGACCGCCGTGTCTCACCCGGCGAAAATGAACTCGCTGCGCTCTCTCAATTTCGCGAGCCATTTCCCGAACGCGCGACCGATCCCGCCGAAGTCGTGGCCATGCTCGACCAGATCGGCTCGCCGGCCACGGTAGCTACCGCGGGAAACCGCTACTTCGGCTTCGTCATTGGCGGAACGCTCCCGGCGGCGATGGCCGCAAGCTGGCTGGCAAGCGCTTGGGATCAGAACGTAGCGTTGCGCGTGATGTCGCCGGTCGCCGCGGAATTGGAAGAAGTGGTCCTTGGTTGGGTTTGCGAAGCCCTGGAGTTGCCTTCCGAATGCGCGGGAGGTCTGGTGACCTGCGCCACCATGGCCAGCTTTACCGCGCTTGCCGCTGCACGTTACTCCATATTGGCAAACTCCGGATGGAACGTTGTCGACGACGGAATGTTCAGCGCGCCGCCCATCGACGTAGTGGTGGGAGAGGAAGTGCACAGTTCGGTCTTGAAAGCGCTGAATCTCGCAGGCTTCGGGAAAAAGCGCGTAACGATTGTGGAAGCGGATGGCCAGGGCCGAATGCGCGCCGACAAACTTCCAAAGGTGAGCGCTCGCACGATCGTGTGCCTTCAGGCGGGCAACGTGAACACCGGAGCCTTCGATCCCGCTGAAGAAATCTGCGCGCGGGCAAAGGAAAAAGGCGCTTGGGTTCACGTCGACGGCGCATTCGGTTTGTGGGCCAGCGCGTCGCCAAAGTATCGCCATTTGGCGCGCGGCTTCGATCAAGCCGACTCTTGGGCTACCGACGCTCACAAGTGGCCCAACGTCGGCTACGACAGCGGCATTGTCATCGTGCGCAACGGAAACGCACTGCGTGCGGCCATGACTTCCTCGGCCGCCTATCTCGAGCCGGGAGCGCTTCGCGAGCCCATGATCCATACACCGGAGGCTTCGCGCCGGGCGCGCGCCGTGGAGCTTTGGGCCGCGTTGAAATCGCTCGGAAAATCTGGCTTGAGCGCGTTGATCGAGCGAACGTGCGCGCACGCGCAAAAATTCGCGGAGGGATTACGGCACGCCGGATTCGAAGTTCTAAACGACGTCGTTATCAACCAGGTGCTGGCGTCGTTCGGAAGCCCGGAGACGACGCGCGAGGTTATCCGCCGTATTCAGCAAGACGGCACGTGCTGGTGCGGGCTGACCGTGTGGCGGGGCAAGACCGCGATGCGCATCAGCGTCTCGTCCTGGGCCACCACCGAAGCCGACGTCGAACGAAGTCTTGCCGCAATCCTACGCATCGCCCGCGAATGCGCCTAGACATTACAGGGAAGCGGCACGGCCGCGCCCCGCCCTGGAATCCAACCGCAGAAACCAACTCGATGCAGGTTGAATCTTTTGCGGCTGGAGGTCAGCGCCCGTGCGCGACGCTGGCCGCGTGCATGTGCGCCCGCGTTTCCGGCGAGGTCAAATATGTGCGAGAGATCCGATCGTGCCACGTGAGCGCGTCTTCATCCCACCAGGCCCAAAGAAAGCCCGTGAAGCAAGCGCTCGCCGAGAGCACGTAGCCCAGACTCCGCAGCAGCAATTGCCGCGGAGACGGTGGCGCTCCATTGAAACTTGCCACCTGCAAGCCACGAAACATCATTCCGGGCGTAGTGCCGCCAAACACCGTGAACAACGCGAAATACTGTAGATAGACAATCGCGAACGTCGCCAAGTACACCGCCGCGGTCAGCTTGCTGAGCGTAAATTGTCCGCCCAACGAGCTGAACAATGCCAGAAATCCGCCGTAGGCAAAAAACAAGCAAGCTCCATCGATCAGAGCCGCGATGCGCCGGTCTTCCCGCGAAGCGACCGGATAAAGGCCATAGTGTTTCGATCGAGCGTGTTGGGCCTCGGCATACTCTTCCGGTTCCGCTCCCGGCGGCACCGAAACGTCGATCACCATCCGCCCATCGCGTTTGTCGTTCGGTGGAGAGTACCGGCCGATCGCGATGGTAAAGGAAAAATCGTCTTCTGCAGCCGGCGGCGCATCGGCAACAGCAACGCTGCGCCGTTCTTCGGCCGATTCAACGAAGGGAAGCTGTGGCTGCACTGTCGCGGGCAACGATTTGCCGCGCCGGGCACGATAGGCCTCGAGTCGTTGGCCAAGTTCACCGCGCCAAGCAACATTCTGCTCCCGGGCAGCTGCGCTTGTCGTTGAGACGCAGTTCTCCTGAGAGCTGCTTACGGCCGACTGTTTTGGAACGGAAGATTCGCGTTCCTCGTCGTACGAAGACGAATCCACAGGAAAATTGGAATCACAAAAATTGCAGGCTCGTATGCTCGAAGGCAGTACGCAGCCACACTGCGGGCATGTCTTGGTCACCGGTGGTTTTTGCGCTGCGGACGCTTCCACTCCGGCGAGGAGGGAACGTTCCGAGAATACCACCGATGCGAGAAGTCAAGAAAGGATTTGGAAAGGAATGTCGCGAATCAGGCAGTACTGAGGGCGCGGAAACCCAGGCAACGGCAGGCTGCGATGAAGATCGAACCGGACTACGCTTCGATCTGCTGCGCCAGCAAGTCGCGGCTGAAGGCCACGCGCCGATCGAGCGCCACGGCCGCGAAATACGTGCATCGGCCGCGCTCTTTTTCCGCCCAAGCCAGCAGCGAAGGTGCCAGCCGGGCCGCGGTCGTTTTGACTACGTTGAGCAGCCGGAAATACACTCCGATCGCGCGGATCTCGCCGCGATCTTCCGGCCGGTCAGGGCACAGCATCAACAGCTGCATCACACGCGCGAAATCGTCGCCCGCAGGCTGCTTGCTGATGCCCGTCACATCCTGAACTTCCTCCGAGAGCACGTGCCCCGCGGAGCTTGCAATCACAGAGCGGCAATACGGCACGAAGAATTGCAGGAAAAAGGCTACCGAGCAAACCAGAATGATTGCGGCTATCATCGCGAACCTGCCATGGCGAGTCGCTGAGGCGACAAGCGCGCTTCTTCCGGTACACGCCAGAATGCGTAGGCCCACGACAATGGCAGCAAGCAGCCGATGACCGGGAGCATATAGGCCACGTAGGAATAGAAGTTGGGGTGCAAGTTCGACAGGGAGTAGCTGGCCGCGTACGCGCTGAAATAGATGCCCAACGACAATACCAGCTGCACCAGCAAAGCCTGCGTATGACGCATCTTCAGAACCGCGGCCCAGAGAACGTAGGTCAGAATCAGGCCGACGAAATACAGGTTCTGTGAAAGCTCAAACGCGAAATAAGTCAGCATGCGGTGAGACGATTGACTCACAACCGCGTAGGAAAACCAGGAAGTTCCTGCCAGCAGAACGATTGCGCCCATCCGCAGGTATCGTTCGACCTTCATTTCCTCGAACACCGAAATGTACAAGCTGATCAGACCAAAGTAGAGGACGATCGTTAACAAAGCATCGGAGTAGAAATAGAAGTAGCGGTAAGTGATCGACTTCACGCCCCCGTCGTGAGTCAGGATGTGATACCGGGCCAGGCTTACGAACACACATAACAGCATGTAAAAATTGAGGATGAAATACTTTTTTAAGACTTTGCGGCGGACGGCACACACGACCACAAGGGCTTCTAGGAGTGTTCCCAGTAGGAGTATCGCGTAGCTCGCGGATCCAGGCATCTCACCCTTGTCGATGTGCCCTGGTCCGCTGTCCCGTTCGACAGCCTAGACTAGCGGTTCCGGCTTACTTCCAAGGTGCTGGTGCCGGATCTGGTCCGTTTCTCCAGGGCGCTGGTGCTGGATCTGGTCCATTTCTCCAGGGTGCTGGAGCCGGATCAGGCCCGTTTCGCAACACCGGTACCGGAGCAGCGCCGTTCGACATCATGAACGAACCGTCGCCGTGCGCGGTAACCGCTGTTTTCAGGCCCATCGCTCCAGCCAGAACAAGCATTGGCAGCAACAGAACAACGAGTCTACGTGACATCTAGAGCCTCCCAGGAAAGAAAAACAACCCGGGATGGACTCTATATTAAGCCAAACTAATGTCAAGTAGCTCGAGGCTATGGGCCTGTAGCTAATCGGTACACACTTAGGCCCGACCTAGTTTCGCTGGACTTTCGCCCAGCGGCTCGGTGAACCTATCTGTGACCGCACGCAGAATAAGATCCAGGACGTGCAGGGTCAACGGTACAGGAGTACTAGAATAATTGGGACTCACCTCACCCGATGCGCATCGTCCGAATCTGGTTGGGTCATCTGGTTGGGTCATCCGATACGCGGCATTCTTCAACGTTTCTGCAATGTTCTGGCGTTTGCCTGGTATTTGAACCGCAGGTAGTGAAGGTACAAATCAAAATCACACTGCCGCTGCATGCCGCTGCATGCACTTCTCTTGACGCCTTAGCGAAGACTCCGTAGCATTGCATGTTGCATTGTGCCGGCGTAGCTCAGTGGTAGAGCGAGGGTCTCATAATCCCTAGGCCGTGGGTTCGATTCCCTCCGCCGGCACCACTCCTTCTGAAAGACGCGACTCTCTCGCCAATCAAAAACACGGGAACTCCGTGACTTGTGGTTTCCCATCGTAATCGCGCCGCCGCGTTGTCGTGGTTCAAGCAAGTCGCTCCTGGTCGCCGAAGCCGCAGCCCGGTTTTCAGGTCCGGCGCGGCAACCAGGGCAATTTCGGTCCTGGGAACAGCCCTTTCGGCGGACACCTAAGTACTATAACCCGTTTGGGCAACCCCTATTGTCGTCGTTCTGGCGATCTCGAGCGATCCGTCTATAGTTGGGCTAAGGAGTTTTTCGTCATGCAACGTGTGCCTCAAGGTTCCGAGCCGATATGGCTCGTCCGTTTTCAGGGCTTGATCGGCTCTCGAACGTCTTTTCTGCCGGGACGGACGGCAGCATCGCGGCTCGGAGATGCTCGCGGCGAGGCTGGCGCTCGAAATCGTTCCACTTTGAATCATCGCGCGCTCTCCGCTGGCCTTGTCGGGCTCGTTGTTATTCTGGGTCTTCTCGGTCTGTCCGGTTGCGCCGGCGGATTTCAGGGCGCCAGCTCCAAAGCCCTGGGCGCAGAGGCTCCAACGGTCACGCAGCCGGCCAACCAGACCGTAACGGTCGGACAGACCGCGACATTTAGTGTAACCGCCAGCGGTACTGGCCCCTTGACCTACCAGTGGTACAAAAATGGCGTTGCCATTAGCGGCGCGACCTCCAGCACCTATACCACTGCGCCTACCGTGGCAGGTGACAACGGCGCGGTGTTCACGGTGACGGTATCGAACGCGACCGGATCGGCAACCAGCGGCCCGGCCACCCTGACCGTCCAGATCCCTGCTCCGCTTGCCAAGAGCATCGTTCCCAGCACCGCGACCCCTCCCTACAACGCGCCGGTAACCCTGGTTCCAACGTTCTCCGGCGGCACCGCGGTCATTGGCTCGACGGGTGTGGGAAGCTCCGACATCACTACGTCCGCGGTGAGTGGCGGATCGTACCCAACTCCCGCGCTGACTTCCGCAAAGACCTATACGCTGACGGTTACCGACTCCAAGGGAGATGTCGTCTCGACGACCTGCATCGTGACGCCGACAAGCGTAGCGATCACCCCGATTACACCCGCGAATCAAACCGCAGCACCCGGGCAGGTCAACTTCGCGGCCACCGCGACCGGCGGCGTAACAAATAAGCTGACCTGGAGCGCCTCCTCCGGAAGCTTCAGCGGCAACGTGTGGACTTCTCCCAATGCGGTCGGCACCTACACCATTACGGCCACCAGCGTGGACAACCCGGCGGTGTCGGTCTCCACAACAGCAATCATCAGCGGTCCGGTGATCCAGGCTCAGCCGCTCAGCCAGCACGACTGCACCGGCGGCACCATATCGCTGTCGGTAGGCGCCAGTTATGCGGCCACCTATCAATGGAGTTTCAACGGATCGCCGATTCCCGGGGCCACGAGCTCGACCTACACCGTCACGGGGGCTACCTCGGCGAATGCCGGCAATTACTCGGTTACCGTCAGCAATGCGATCGGAAGCGTGACCTCCAGCGTCGCCGCAGTGGCGGTCGGTTCAACGATTACACTGAATCCCACCAGCGTTTCGCTTCGCCCCGCCCAGATCGCCACATTCTCGGTCGTGGCCCAGGGCCTTAGTCCGTTTACTTACCAGTGGTACCAAATTCCATCGGGCGGCACGACGGGTGTGGCCATTTCCGGCGCAACTTCGCCAACCTACAACACGCCAAGCGTGGACCTGACGTACAACGGCGATCAATATTACGCGACGGTCACCGACTCTTGCGCCGGGACACCGCTGCAAAGCACGTCCGCGACGCTAACCGTCACCGCGGGCAACACCTCTCCGACAATCACCGTTCAGCCCGTGGGAGTCAACGTTACCGCGGGAGGCACGACATCATTTAGCGTCACGGCCACAGGCACTCCAACTCTCTCCTACCAGTGGTACAGAATTCCCGCTGGCCAGACGGCGGGCGTCGCCATTGGAGGAGCCACTTCGGCCACCTACAACGTTCCGGCCTCGGCGACCACCACCGCCAACGACCAAGATGCGTATTACGTCATCGTGTCCAACACCTACGGGCAAGCTGTCTCCGAGAAGGCAACCCTGGCGGTGGGCAACGGCATTCTGCTTCAGATCACGGGCCAGCCGGTCACGCAATACGTGGACGTGGGCGCACCCGCGACCTACCAGGTCACCGCGACGTCGACTCTTCCGATGACCTATCAGTGGTACGAAGCCCCGCCTGGCAGTGCCACGTTCACGGCCATTGCTGGTGCCACCAGTTCGACCTATACCGTGGACAATACAACCGCCGCGGAATCGGGCTCGGTCTTCTACGCCGTTGTCAGCAACGGAACCACCGCGTCGGTGACCAGCAACTCCGCGGGACTCTTCGTAGGTCCTCTGGCATCGGTTCCGAACCTCTGCAACACGAACTGGTCCGCTTTGGGAAATGCGACGGCCGAAGCGGGATGCAGTTTCCAATTGACCTCCGCTACCAACAATCAGCATGGCGAGATTGTTTGGCCGACGCTTATTTCCACCGACAACATCCAGCTCAGCTTCACCATGACCCTCAGCAACCCCAGCTCCACGCCTGCCGACGGTTTTTGCGTCGTGCTGGGTGATCCTTCGCAGGGAGCAACACTCACCAGCCTGGGCGCGACCGGCCAGGGCTTGGGAGCCGACGGAATACCGGGGCTCGCGTTCGGGTTCGACACCTACCACAATTCTGGCGAGCACGCAGTGCCCTACGTCGCTGTCGGCGAGGGTAAAACTTCCGAGTGGGAAAATCCCTGGCTCTACATCAACGGAAGCATTCCAGCGCTGGTGGCCGTGGGCCAGACCATTTCGCACACCTACACCGTGTCCCTCATTCAGGGACAACTGATTGAGACGCTGGATGGCGTGCAGGTCCTCTCTGGAAGCGTCACGCCGCCGCCGGTGGCTTATTTCTACATCACCGCCTCAACCGGTGGATCGTATGAACAAGCGGTCATCAGCAATGTGTCGTCCAGCGTTTCGGTCCCGCCAAATTGAGGCAGGTGGGTAAGGAGATTTGCAAATGAGATCGTTACTATTGGCAACGGTTCTGTTATTCGGAGGCGCTGCGGTCGCCGTGGCCCAGGAGTCCTACAGCGGGGACGCCGCCGCGACCTACCAATGGGTTCGCACCAATGCCGGCCCGGGACAATGCGGTTGCTTCGACTTGAACGGCGGCGGGATTTCGGGCTCGTGGAACGTTCATGGTCCGTGGGCCGCGGTGGTGGATGTCAGCAGCCAATTCACCTCTCGTGCCTCGTCGGCGGGGAATTCTCTGACCCTGACATCGTTCCTGGCCGGCGGGCGTTTCCAGTTGCCGGAACCCTGGCTGGGCCGGATTCGCAGACACCGGCCACTGCCATTTGCGCAAGTGCTGGTAGGCGCGGCGCATGCAGGCGGCGGTGAAGCCGGCGCCGGCGACGCATCCTACGGATTCGCCGCTCGCCTCGGCGGAGGCATTGATGTGCCGGTAGGTTCCCGCTGGTCGATTCGCGCCATTGAGATCGACTATTTTCCGACGACCTTCGCGAACGCTACCAACGATCACCAGAACAATCTCATGGTCAGCGCCGGCATCGTCTTTCGCTGGTCGCTCCGCAAATAGTCCGGCGGCAGCCAGGCCGCACCAAACCTACGACCTTCCGGAGCGCCGCCAACTTCACGCTGATGCGCGGAAGACTTTCCTGTAGTATGGGCTTTTCTATGAGCCTCCCTGCGCCGGTTGACGCGAGCCACCCCTTGCGCGTGATCAAGAAGCTTTGCGTGTTCTGCGGATCGAGCGCGGGCAAGCGTCCCGTTTATCGCGATACCGCGGAACAATTGGGACGTTATCTTGCTGGTGCGGGCATTACGCTTGTCTTCGGCGGAGGCCGCGTGGGCCTGATGGGTGTGCTGTCGGATTCCGTTCTGCGAAGCGGCGGCGAAGTCATCGGCGTGATGCCGCGGGCACTGGCCGAAAAGGAGATTGCGCACTCCTCGCTGACCCAGCTGCACATCGTCGAGACCATGCACGAGCGCAAGGCGCTTATGGCTGACCTTGCGGATGCTTTCGTGCTCCTGCCCGGCGGATTTGGAAGTTGGGAGGAATTTTGCGAGGTGGTTACCTGGTTGCAGCTGGGCATACATCGCAAGCCTTGCGGAATCCTGAATGTGGCGGGCTATTACGATTCACTCCTGGCGCTGACGGCACACGCCGTCGACCAAGGATTTCTGGGATTGACTCACAAAGACATGATCATCGTGCAAAACAGCGTCGAGCAACTCTTGTCCGAGCTGAACACTGCGCCACTGCCTTCGGCTGCAAAATGGGTGTCGAGTCGAGAGCGATGAAAGCCGCGCAAGCACCGGAAAGCGCCCCTTCGCAACCCCGCGTGGGAGCGGGCGTTTCGCTCGCCGATGAAGGGGGTCGCATACTGCTGACGCTGCGAAGATTTCCTCCCGAAGCCGAATGTTGGAGCATCATCGGCGGCAAAGTGGATTTCCTCGAAACAGTCGAGGGTTGCGCGGTTCGTGAAGCGCTGGAAGAAGTCGGACTGACCATTGCGATCGAGCGCTTGCTCTGCATCACCGATCATTTGCTGCCGGAGGAGGGCCAGCATTGGGTTTCTCCCGCCTATCTGGGACGAATATTGGATGGCGTAGCGCGAAATTGCGAGCCGGAGAAGACCGCAGAGGTGCGCTGGTTCCGGATGGACGAACTTCCTGGCAACCTTACGATGACGGCGAAGAATGCAATCGCAGCCTACCAGCGTTGCGTTCCTGTTTTGCAAAGCAGCTGACACGTAGAGTGCTGCTTTCGATTTCCTGCGCAAATCGGATTCCCGGCGACTTCACGTCTCCGGTAAACTGACCCGGTATGAAATGGAGAACCCGGTCCTGTCCCTCCATCGGGCGCTTGAGATGTGTCTCGAGAACCACCCAGCGGAGCGCGTGGTGAACGGTGGGAAGCGTTCACGACGTGACTGGCTTCGGCAGACCTCGCGTCTCGCGCTGGGTATTCCGCTAAGCGTTTTATCGGCTTCCGAGGCATTTGCAGGCAGCGCCGGGCGGCATCCCGCTCCAGCGTTTCCACCGCAGAATACGCTGCCGCTCAGCGGCATCTCGTCGCTCTTCAGCAGCGACCCCACGAAATACCGTTTTACGCTCGAAGAAGACCGGTTTCTAGAGCAGATTGAGCGCGCTTGCTTCCAGTTTTTCTGGGACGAAGCGAGTTCGTACACCGGACTGGTGAAGGATCGCAGCCAGGCCAACGGAACCGATTCTCGCAACGTCGCCAGCATCGCCGCTACGGGATTTGGCCTGACCGGTTTGTGCATCGCGGATCATCGCGGCTGGGAAGACAAGCGGAGGATTCGCGAACGCGTGCGTAATACGCTGAGCTTTGTGGCCACGCGCGTGCCGCAGGCGCACGGATTTTTTTGCCACTTCCTGAATTTTCAGAACGGCGAACGCGTGTTCCAGTCGGAAGTATCTTCGATCGATACCTGCCTATTCATTTGCGGTGTACTGACATGCCGGGCGTATTTCGATGACGCCGAAATCAAGGATCTCGCCAACACCTTGTACAACCGCGTGGACTGGAATTGGCTGCTGCACGGCGAAAAAACATTGTCGATGGGCTGGACGCCCGAACACGGATTCATCAAGGCGCGCTGGGACGCGTACAGCGAACTGATGATGGTGTATCTGCTGGGCATGGGCTCGCCGGCGAACATCATGTCCAAGACCAACTGGGACGCGTGGACGCGAACCTATTTCGAGTTCAACGGCATCCGTTACATCGGGTCGCACGCGCCGCTGTTCGTGCACCAGTATTCGCATGCGTGGTTCGATTTCCGCGGGAAGCGCGACCAGTACGCGGACTACTTCGTCAATTCGGTGATCGCCACAAAGGTGCACGAACTGTGGTGCCTCGAACTGGCCCGCGAATTCCCCGACTACACCGAGGACCTGTGGGGAATCACGGCGTCGGATTCGGCGCGCGGCTATTCGGTCTGGGGCGGGCCGCCGGCAATGGGGCACATCGACGGGAGCATCGTGCCGTGCGCGGCGGGAGGATCTTTACCGTTTCTGCCGGAAGCTACGCTACGGGTGCTGCGGACGATTTATACCAAATACCAGGAACGCGCCTGGCACCGCTATGGCTTCGTCGATGCGTTCAATCCGCTGACCAACTGGTACAGCCAGGACGTGCTGGGTATCGACGCCGGGATCACGATGCTGATGGCGGAAAACGCGCGCACTGGTTTTGTGTGGGAGCACTTCATGAAAAACGACATCGCGAGGAATGGCATGGCCAAGGCGGGATTTTACTCCATTGCGCCGGAACCGCAGGCTGAGGTGGCGCCGCCGATACCGGATGGCTATCCGATTTTCGTCATGAAATAGGCCGCTTCCGCGTTTTGTGCTGGTAAGGTCGTTAGCGACTTGGCGCGACCGGTCGTCCCGGCTTCCGGCTGGGCGGGGTTTACAACCCGCACCGGTCCTTCGAGCGGCCTTGGCCGAACCGGAGGGCAAGACAACCGCTATTTCAGCTCGATCAGGGCCAGGGCGTGGGCCTCGAGGGTCAGGGTCAGTGTGCCGTTTTTTAGCCCGTAGGATTTGGGACCCGGGAGGGCCGCCGCCTTGCGAAGGGCTTCGATTTGGGCGACCGTCGGCGAGGCTGGTCGGCCTTGTTTCTGGTAGAGGGGCAACGCCGAGCCGTGTTCGTTGTCGACGATCGTTACTTTGGCGGTAGTGGCTTGCACGCCTTTGAAATGGAGCGTCAGCGATTTGGGGGAGCCTTGTTGTTCCGGAAGAAAGAGGTTCCAGGCGGCAATTACCAGAGAGCCGTCCGCGCGACGCGTGACCAGCAGGGAGTCGGAGCCGGCTCCGAGACGCGTGTCGCCGAGTCGATGCAGCAGCGCGAAGTCGTTGAATGAGGGCTTGGGAATGTCGCGTTCGGCGAGCAGGCCGAAGCCGCCGTAGAACGGCGTTTTCACCACGCCTTGCTCCTCGAAGACGTCGGAGAACGACCAGTAGCTCATGATCTGGGCCAGGCCGTCGCATTCGCGGATGGTGTTTGCCAGGTAGGGTCCCATATAGGCGCTGTCGGTGACTTGAGGTTCATTGTCGTAGGCGGCGTTGTATTCGGTCCAGATGAGCGGCATTTTTGGAAATGCGGAAGCGGCGATCTGGTCGTGAACCTTTTTCACCGAACGGCACACCATATCGTTGCGTGAAATTTTCTCGTGAGTGCCGAACACATCTTCGGCTTTGTCGTTGCCGTAGACGTGGGTGGAGACGAAGTCGACGGGGATATTTTTGTCCTTGCAGTGAGCCAGGAAGCTGTCGGCCCAGGCGGCCTGCGCGGTGGCGGGTCCGCCGATGCGGAGGCGTGGGCTGACGCGCTTGACGGCTAGCGCGGCTTGATCGTAGAGCTGGAAGTAGGTTTCTTGTTTCGGATTGCCAACCCAGAAATCGAGATTGGGCTCGTTCCAGACTTCGAAATACCACTGCGACACTTCTTCGATGCCGTAGCGCTCGACCAGATGGCGGGTGAAGGCTTCGATGAGCTGCCCCCATTTGTCCCAGTCTTTCGGCGGCGCTACGTTTTGTTTGTACCAGAAGGGGTGGAGGGCGTTGGGGTCGGAGGTGAGCTTTTTCGGCATGAAGCTCAGCTCGACCAGCGGGCGAACTTTGTTGGCCAGAAGTCCGTCGTAGATTTGATCGACGTAGGAAAAATTGTAGATGGGATTGCCGGAAGCGTCCTCGTCATAGAGGCCGACTTCGTCGTGAAAGATGGCGTGGAAGCGGATGTATTCGAAATTGGTGATGCGCTTGGTTTCCCGAAGATCGTGGCGGTAGTCGTCGCGGAGAGAGAGGATGGCGCGGCCGGAGCCAAACATTTTTTCCCAGAAGTGGGGCAGAGGGTGAGGGGCCGCGTTGGCGTCGACTTCGACGGCTTCGGCGAGGGTTTGTGGGTGGAGTGTGTGGGGCAGAGCGAATAGAGACAACAGCAGGGCGGCGGAGAGACCAGGAATGGCGCGACCGATAACGGGCATGTTCAAGTGACATCTCCGCACAGAGTTATAACAGAGATGGAGGGCGGCGCGCACGTTTTGACAGATTCAAAAGGGCCGACGACGGCCACGGTCTAGCTTACGCGAGTGCACGTCCGGGCCAAGACCCTGCCGAATGCCGGCGCGCGCTGGAAGCGGAAGCCGGCCCGCCGTTCAGATGACGCGGCCGGCCAGGGCGGTGAGACCTTGGCCGAAGGTGCGGCGACGTGACGGTCTTGCGTGCCGGTGATTTCGTTTACGTTGCAGGTGCCGGTCGTTTGCTTGCTGCTCGTGAAGGGTGCGAAGTTTGTCTGGGGAAAAATGTTCTAGAAATTGGCGCGCACGTCGATTTTCGCGTTTTTGCCGCGTACCGCGAGACGCGGCAAGCCGAACGTTGCCAAGCGTCAGATCCACGGAGGAGTAGCAGGGCCCTTTGCGGATGGTCTGCTGCAGTTGACAGGCTTGGCTACTGTTCGTCAGCATGACGGCCAGTGAACGACCTACGAAATATCTTGCGTGGATCGGCCGCGTTCGTGTTTGTGAATCCGCTTGCAGGAGCGGGGCGGGCGGGAAAGTATCTGGCCTCGGTGCGGCAGGTGTTTGCGGCGGAGAAAATTCCGGCGGAGTTCCTGGTCACGGAATCGGCCGAGGATCTGGAGTCGCGGGCGCAGGCGTTGATCGCGGGTGGCCAGCCGTTTTTGTTGGCGATGGGCGGCGATGGAACGTTACAAGGACTGGTGAACGCCTCCTATGGCAGCGATGTTCTGGTCGGAATGGTGCCGGTTGGAGGGGGAAATGATTTCGCGGCGGCTCTGGGATTGCCTAAAGATCCAGTGCAGGCTGTGCGCGCGATGGTAAACGGGCGAGTACGTTCGGTGGACTTGCTGCGGGCGCGCACGGCAGATGGGCGAGAACGGCTTTACGTGGGCGGTGGAGGCGTGGGTCTGGATGTGGAGGCCTCGCGCTACGCAGCTGGAACGTATCGGCGCATGCCGGGGCGGCTGCGCTACGTCGCGTCGGCACTGCGAGCGTGGCGGGAATTTACTCCGCTGACTGTGCGAGCGGAATTTCCGGGAAGCGAACAGGCGGTGCTGGAGGCAAGCGTGCTGCTGGCGGGAGTGCTGAACGCGCCGACCTACGGCGCCGGCTTGCGCGTTGCGCCTGGGGCGCTGGTGGATGACGGCTGGCTGAATTTGTCGTTGGTGAAAACCCTGAACGCCCTGGAAGTGCTCGCGCTCGTGCCGCGACTTGTACGAAATGGGAGCCTGCCGGCTTGCTATTTGAAGCAGGCAAAAGCGCGGAAAGTGGTGCTGCGGACCGATCGCGCGTGCTCTTTCCATGGCGACGGAGAAATTTTAGGGCCTGCACCGGTGGAGGTTGAAGTCGTGCCGCGGGCAATAAAGGTGCTGGCAGCGGCGCAATCAGAGTCCGGGACGAGCGCTTACTGTTCTGAGGGTAAATCGCCCGCGAGGCTGGCTGCTGGTGGAGAGGATGGCGTCGTCGAGGCGGGTTGCTGCTGATGGCGATGGAAGACGATGCGGAGAAAATCGGGGTAAAACTCTTTCACGACGTTGTAGGCACTGTTGTAGGCAAGAGTAGTTCCCCAATTCTCAAACACCCGGCCCACGGTGCGATCTTCCGGCGGGTAATAGATCGTCGAAATGCTTTGCTGGAACAACTGGCCGGCCACTTGGGGAATATTGAACGTCGGATTGCCGGCGTCGGTGCGGGTGATGACCGTCCGGGTGGCGGAGTACTGGATACGCGACCAGATCGAACCCTTTCCCTTTCGGAAATATCTGGGGTCGTCGTGCAAGATATGGGGCAAAAAGCCAAAGATAAAGAAAGCCGATGTGGCTTGATCCCCTTCGGCCGCGCCGAAGCGTTCGGCGTAAGGCCCCCACCCTTCGCCAAAGTGAGGTTGACTATTGGCGGCTTGCTGCAAGCCGGCCTGGAACAAATTGCCCAGATGCGCGCTGAAATCGACGGTCTGGTGCCAGGCGAGAACATACTTTTCCTTGACGGTCAGGGGCGCCTGGTTCTGTGGGGTATCGTCTTTGGTCTGGAAGTTGGGAATGATTCCGAGAATGCGCTTAGGATTCTCGTCTTGCTGGCCGGTGGGGGCTCCGGTACTGCCTGAGGCGGGTTGTTGAGTGGAATCCGAAACTTGCTTGGGCGTCGGAGCATCTGGCTTGTCCTGCGCAAGGCAGGTCGCCGCGGTGGCTGCCAGCCCTACCAACAGCAAGATATACCTGTAGTTTCTGCGTGGCTGCATGATTCCCCAGCGCCCGAAGAACGGGCGTTTCCCCTTGGACGAGCGCCGAGGAACAGGCGTTTCGTCAGCGTACCCTACTCTGACGGCGCGGGGCTGGCTATAGGATGCCTTCCCGGCAGGCCGCGTTACCTCACCGAATCGGGCGAAAGGGACGTACCTGGCAACCTGAGAGAGAGAGGATGTCAACTCTTCTTCTTGTCGATCTTGAGATTCAGCACGATATCCTTCTTGCTATCAAAACTGGAGACCGTGTGGGTGGATGAGGTAGCGCCGTCTTTCTCGGCGTGAATCTCGTAGTCGGCGTTCGGATCAAGGCCACTGAAGCGATAGTTGCCGGCATCGTCGCTGATGTAGCTGCGCACCGCGTTGCTGCGCGTGTTTTTCAGGAAGACCACGCCGGAGGCAACAGGAGCTTCCGACTTGTCGGTAATTAAGCCGTGAACGGTGCGGAGCTGAGCTTCATGTTTGGCGTCTTGCGCCGCAACGATCGACGCGAAAAGGACTAGCGTCAGTCCGACGCAGAACAGGCGCAGCCGCGAATTCATTTTTTTCCTCCCGCTGCGGGTTGCATCTGGAAGACGACATTGTCTTCGCTTATGCCGCTCTTGGCACTGATCACCTTGCTTTGATCAGCAAAGCCTTTGGCAACTATTACCATCTCATAGTCGGCGCCCTGGGGGACGCGGATCGCAAATTCGCCGCGCGAATTGGTATACGTCTCCCAGCGGAACTTTTTCTCGCCGGTGCGGCGAACCCGCAGGTGCACGTTGGGGAAAGCGTAGGCCTTGTCCGTGAAGACGGTTCCCATGATCAGAAAATCGCTGGCGTGGCTGCTGCGGGGGTGCTTGCTGCTGGAGCTGGCCGCCGCGCCGGGAGCTTCGGCGGGCGGTTGCTGGCTTGCAGGGGGGGCAGGGGGAGGAGCGGCCGGCCCGGGTTCCTGAGCGCGCGCGTGGATGCCGGCAATCAACAAAACGACCGCGCTCGTGACGATGTGGCGGCGAAATCCGCGCATGAGAAAGCTGCTGGGCGCTTGCACTTGACCGACCCCTGGGGACTGCTCGCATCAATTTAGATGGTAGACGGACAAAACAAGATGTAAGGGCAAGCCGCGGGACCACTATTCCTCGTCTTCTACCTCTTCTTCTTCGTCTTCGATGAGATCGCCCTTATCGCCGTCTTCGGCCTCTTCTTCCTCTTCCTCTTCGTCTTCGTCCTCCTCATCGTCGGCATCGTCGGAGATGACGTTCAGGTGCACGGGGTGAATTTGGGAGACTTCGAGTTCGGATTCGCACTCGGGGCAGCTTAAGATTTCACCCTCCTCCACTTCGTCTTCATCGACGTCAATTTCTGCGGAACACTCAGGGCAGCGAATCACAGATCCATCCTCCGTAGAATTGGTGGCCGGTGCGTGGCCAGGATAGCAGGCACCCACGTCGAGCGTATTATATACCGGGTGTATGAAGTCAACTGCTGCGGGCGCGACTGCTGCGATAAGGCAAACGTGCGGGCCATGGGTACGGAGAGGAACATTTGGCGCGGGAATATCCGGAACGGCCGGTGGTGGGCGTTGGCGGGGTGGTGATCGAGCAGGGCCGGGCACTGCTGATCCGACGCGGGAGCGAGCCTTTGCGCGGGGAATGGTCGATCCCGGGAGGAACGCTGGAGCTCGGGGAGTCGCTCGAGCAAGGCGTTGCGCGCGAGCTTCGGGAGGAAACCGGGCTGGAAGTGCGGGTGGTCGAGTTGATCGAGGTATTCGATCGGATTTTTGACGGTGATGCGGCGGCCGCTGGCGGCGAATTGGAGAAAAAAGGGCCGAAATATCACTACGTGATCGCCGATTATCTGTGCCAGAGAATCGGCGGAGAAGCCGTGGCGGCCAGCGATGTGACGCATGTCGCATTCGTCCGGGAAGACGAACTCGGCGAGTATGGCTTGACGGAAACAGCGACACGGGTTATCCGCAAAGCTTTCGCCATGGAACGGGCGCGGCGTGGCGTTGGTGGATAAAGGAAGCGCGCGAGAACGTCAGGGCGCTTTCACGATTTCGATGCTGCCGTTGGAATCGGTAAGTTGTAGACGGCAACCGCCGGAGCCGATGGTGCCGTTCAGCGAGTCGCCGCCGATGTTGCCGGATGCGGTGACCGGCAAATCGGAAGTGATGCGTCCGAACGAAGTGTGCGCGGCGAGATTGTAGCCGACGCCGTCGGGAATGCCTACGCGGATGGAGGAAAACGACGTCTTCAGCGAGATGTCGCGGCAGCCGCCGGAAGGATGCACAGCGGTCACGAAGATGGCGCCGTTCTGATTGTCCACGGTAATGCGGCCGCCGATGGATTCAAGGGTCACGCCGGAAAACGATGTGGTTACCGTGGCGTCTCCCCTGACGTTTCTCGCGGTCACCGAACCGTTTGAATCCTCCGCGCTCAGATTGCCGTTGATGCGCTCTGCGGAAATGCTGCCGAAGCTGGTCTTGGCATAGCTATCGGCGCCGATATCGTTTAGAGCGATTGCGCCGTTTCCGGTGACGGCGCGAATCCCTTTGGGGATGCTGGAGGCTTCGATGGCGCCGAATGAAGTGCGCAGCGTGACGCTGCCCCGGGCGTCGCGCACGCTGACTTTTCCATTGGAAGTTTCCGCGTCGAGCGAGCCGGCAACGTTTTCAAGCTCGATGTTGCCGAACGAATCGCGAATCGTTACCGAGCTGCCGCCCGCAGCACTTCCTTTCACCTTCCCATTGTTGGTGGTGCACTCCACGCGGCCCTTGATGTCCGAAAAGTCTACATTGCCATAGCTGTTGGAAATCGTGGCGGCGCCGCCCACCGAGGAAATATCCACGTTGCCGTTGTTGTCGTGGAGCGTGAGGTCGCCGCGAATGTTGTGGACCTCGGCGCTGCCGAACGAAGTGGTGATCATCGCGGATCCGGCTTCGCTGAGCGTAACCGTGCCGTTGCCCCCGGTGATCGTGGCGGCACCCTGCACCTGGCGAACGGTAATGCTGCCGAAGCGATTACGCAGGTCCAGCGCACCTTTTATATCGGACGCTTCGACCGAGCCATTGTTGTCGTTGATGTAGGTGTCGCCGAACGACGCCGTCAGGTCGATGCTGCCGAAAGAATTGTTCAGCCGGGCAGGGCCGATGTCACGAACGGTAAGTGATCCATGGCTATTGTCGATGTCGGATTTGCCCCGCATGCCGTTTGCGGTAACGCTGCCAAAACTGTTTTTCACAACGAGCTGCGCGTCCGTGGGAGCAGCGATGTCGTAATTGACGGAATAGGAGGTGTTCTTGCCGATGTGGAACCATTTTTGCTCGTCGCCGGGATAGATGGTGCGGACGCGCACGCCGTCGCCGGTTTGTTGCACGTCGATCTGTACTTTTTGCGCGTAGGATTCGGCTTCCTCGCGCGAACCGGCCTGCACCCGAATGGTGGCCGAGATTTTTACTTCGCGGCTCGATTCGCCGTGGACACGCACTTCGCCAAATTTGTTTTCGATCTGCAACGATTGGCCGGAGCCGAGCGGCAGGGTTTTCTGAAAATCGCGCGAGACTTGCTCTTCGCCACGGCGCGCGGCGGCCGCTTGCGTCATCGTGAACGATGACAGAACAGCTGCACCGGCCAGAGCGGTCAGCGCGCGACACCAGCGCGCGCGCGACATGGTGGTCCTGAATCGGGTCATGGCTTGGTCTCCAGGATCTCTTCGAGCGTACGCTGCTTTTCCTGATACATGGCCAGCAGCTGATAACGCAGGTGGGCGTTTGACGGATTCAGGCCGGTCTGGGCACGCAAATCCTCAATCGCGGAGTCGAGCACCTGGAGTTTCTCACGATAGCTGGCCAGTAAAGGCGTTTCCGGATTTTCGAGCTGCGGCTTGGCGTCCGCGGCCAGTTTGTCGATGGCTTGCACGTAGGCGGCTTCGGCGTGCTGGACTTTCCCCAGCGCTTTGTTCCGCAAGAGCGGGCTTTGGCTGGCTGCGGTTGGCAGGTGACTGGTTTGGTTGCGGTAGAGCCAGCCGCCGGAAACGAGCAGGAGCAGCGCAAAGGCGCCGGCAGCGGCGAGCTGCCACGAAAACCTGGAGCCGAGCCGAGCCGAAGACCGATCCCACCACGACACTGGACTGTTCGAGGCTTCCGCACCTGCGGCCAGCGCGGATTCAATGCGAGGCCAGAGCGAGGGGCTGGTCTGGTAGTCGCGGAGTTGCGCGGCGGCAAGGCTCAACGATTTCCAGGCGCGCAACTGTTCGGCGCAGGCCGGGCAAGTGGCGGCGTGCGTTTCGAGCGCAACCCATTGCGCGGGCGTGCCGTCTTCAAAAATACTGTCGCGATCGTTACACGTTACGTTCATCGAATGTCACCGCACCTTCTCTGTCACCTTGCATCCCGCTCACATTGCCCCGTCGGCGCCGCGAGGAGCTTCCAGCATCTGGCGAAGATTCTTCTTCGCCTGGAACAGCGTGTTCTTTGAAGCCGTCTCGGTGATTTCCAGCATGGCAGCGATTTCGGCGTGGTGGAAGCCTTCGACCTCGTATAGCAGAAAAACGTCGCGCTGGTGGCGCGTCAGTTCGGCCAAAGCGCGTTCCAGAGCAAGACGCAGCGAAGGATGAGCACTCGGCGCGCGCGGTTCAGGACGCAGCGGCTCTCCGGTCTCGTCCTCGCTGGCAACTTCTTTCTTACGCACGCGTTTGCGCCGGGCATCGTGGCAGGTATTGACCAGGATGCGAAAGGTCCAGGTGAGGAAACTCGATTGGCCGCGAAAACTGCCGATGCCGCGCTGCACCTTCAGAAACGTCTCCTGGACCGCGTCTTCGGCATCCTGGGAATTGCCGAGAAGATTCCTGGCGAGGTTCTTCATGCGCGCGCCTTGCAGTGCGTAAAGACGCTCGTACGCGCGCAGGTCACCTGCCTGGCAGGCTGCCGCCAGCGCGGAGTCCTCGGCCCTCGCCGCTTCCGCAGCCGGGTCGATTCCGGCGGGGTTAGCGGGTTCACGGAAAGGTTCCACTCGCCTCTCCCGGTCGCGCGGTACGGGAGGGATTCTATGCTCCCAGGGCAGTGCAAGTCCCATTGTTCCCATGCCTTGCTCCTGGGGTATAGACGATGGGAAACCCCGAAATGTCAGGGGTAGGCGCACGGCCGGGTACGAAGCTACTGATTTTTCATGGGTTAGTCAGCTTGCCGAGGAAAGAACTCGCCACCGGGAAAGCATGGCGCGGTTTTGACCCCAGCGCACGGATCGGTGCAACGGCGCTTATCCGGCGATGGTATCGGGCAAGGCGCCGCGGGTGCGTTCGCGATGATTGAATTCGTCGACCGCGGCCTGGAAGTCGTCCACGGTGAAATCGGGCCAACGCTTGGACAGGAAGACGAATTCGGCGAAGGCGCATTCCCAAAGAAGGAAATCGGAGAGGCGTTGGCTGCCGCCGGTTCGGATGAGGAGGTCGACCTCGGTCGATCCGCCTCGCAAGACTTCGGAAAGGACGTTGCCGAACGATTGCTCCGACAGTTCGGTGACCTTGTAGAAGCGGCAGGCGGCGTTATAGATGGCGTTGCGCGCCGAGTAGTCGATGGCCAGCCGGAGGTGCAGCCGGGTTCCGTCGGAGGTGGCGGCTTCGGAATCGACGACGGCTTGACGGAGCGTGGCGGGAAGGCGATCGCGGCGGCCGATGATGCTGAGGCGGATGCCCTGGTCGATGCAGTGAGAGGTTTCGGTCAGAAGATATTCGTGGAGGATTCTTAGGATGCCGTTGACTTCCGCGGGCGGCCGTTTCCAGTTGGCGGAGGACAAGGCAAACAGGGTGAGCGTATGAATGCCGAGACCTGGCGCGGCTTCGATCACTGCCCGCGCGGCTTGAGCTCCGGCGCGGTGCCCGGCGGATCGGGGCAGGCCGCGGGAGGTAGCCCAGCGGCCGTTGCCGTCGGAGATGATGGCGACGTGGATGGCGCGCGAAGGCGGAATGATGGACGGGAGATCGGGCTGGATTACCGGATCGGGTTGCCGGGTAAAGATGGGTGACATGAGCATGGTTTTTTCTCCGCCGCTCCATTCTCGGGCTGCCCTGTATGGCGCAGCGTCCAAGAGGATAGTTTAGTAAAGCTCTCTGTACTGCAAAGTATCAGGGCAAAAAAATTTTCCCGTTTAGCCTTCGCGGGTCGCGCGAATCAAGGCTTCCATGTGGTTTAGGTAGCGCTCCAGTGCGTTGCGTCCCGAGGACGTCAAGCGATATTCGGTTTTCGGAAGGCGCCCGTCGAAGGATTTCGTGCAAAGGATGTAGTCGGCTTCTTCCAGTTTGCGGGCGTGCACGCTCAAATTGCCGTCGGTGGTCTTCAGCATGGCTTTCAGCTCATTGAAGGTGAGCGAACGATTGACGGCCAAAGCGCTGACGATACCGAGACGCACGCGTTCGTGAATCAGGCGGTCGAGATCGGCCGGAACGGTTTCTTTCGAGACCCCCGGTGCGGCCGGCAGCGCGCCGTCACGATCTCTCGGGCGCTGGTACCGCTCGTCCCGTGCTGTGGATGACTTCGCCATACACTCTTTTTCAGCGGTCGCCTGGCAGTGGCCGCATTATCCTCCGTGATGCCGCGCGATCCAAAGCCCGAAACCTACTTGCAGAACTCCGAAACCGGCGGCCATGAAGGCATCGCCCCAGGTTGCCGGAAAGAAAAGCGCCATCATTCCCAATGCCATCAAGCACAGGCCCATCACGGGAACTACGCGCACGGAGAAGGCTCCGCCGGTAACGATCGCGGTGCCATACAGCAGGAGCCACACTGCGGGAAGTAACGCGAGCGCGCCGGCGTCGAACAATGCGAACGTCAGCAAGCCGCCTACGATGATCGGCGGGGCGAAGCTGAGCAGAAATCGGCGGCCTGGACCCGAGAATAAGGCCGCGTTGGCGCGATGGGCTTTGGTGGCGGCGGTTGCGCCGGCGATCGCCACGGCGACAAACGCTTCCGCTAGCCAGACGGCAAGCCACGCACGCGGAGACGTTTGCTTCGACGCGGCAAACGCGGCGGCAACGGCGGTGATGCCCATCGCCACCCCACCCCAGCCGGGCACGGCGGTGAACTCGGCGGCGCACTCCATGGTTTCGCGAATGTAGCGAAGGTGGTCGGCTGCGCGAGCGTCGATGGGGATGGGCTCGTTGCGAGCAGATCGGACAGGGCGGACAGTCGCCATACGGGAAACGCTAGCAGGGGAGGAGAGCCGGTGTCAAGTACTTTGTAACGCAAAGTAGCTGGCTCCAGGATGGCGGCCGCGCCCGGTCTGAACGGGTGTCGGCGGGTGTTGGTGGTTGTTCAAACCGAGGTGGCGGTTATTTGTGCCGGCGGGGATATTTGCCGGTCAGGGAATTCCAGCGAATGATGAACACATCGATGAACATCTGGATGCTGTCTCGCATCATGTTCACCTTGGTGGCCGGCGAGTGGCCCCAGCGAACGGAAATTTCAACCGAGTGCAAGCCGTGGTGTCGCGCCAGGTAAAGCAGCTCGGGGTCGAAACCGAAACGCTCAATGGTCTGCTGTTCGAAAATGATTTTGCAGGGGACGCGGCGGAAAGCCTTGAAACCGCACTGCGTGTCCACAAACGGCAGGCGAAGAATCAAGCGGACGATCTTGTTGAAGATAATTCCGGCGAACTCGCGGAACGGCGACTCGTGGACGGTGATCTGGCTTCGATCCATGGCGCGCGACCCGATGGCGACGTCATTCGTTTTCATCGCGGGAAGCAGTTTTTCGACTTCCTCGATCGGCGCGGAAAGGTCGGCGTCGGTGAACAGCACGATGTCCCCGCGAGCCACCTGCATGCCATGACGCACGCTGTAGCCTTTGCCGCGATTCTTATTGTTGGACACCACGCGCAAAGAGGGCATCTCGTCGCGGAACGTTTGCGCCACGGCGACGGTGTTGTCGCGCGAGCCGTCATCCACAACGATCACCTCAATGTCGCGCTTCGACGAACGTGTGTACCCGGCAATGCGTGAGAGCGTGGCGGGGAGCCGCAGCTCTTCGTTGTACGACGGTATGATGATGGAAAGCTCGGGGACCGGAGCGCTCATCGAAACATGGATTCCTTCCAACCGTGAGCGCCGATCAGCGGGACAAAACGGCAGGGTTCGAGCACGATGGTCCGAAACGTATCACGGGTCCGCTCGATAAGCTGCAACTCCTGATTCTCCAGGTTGCCAACCGGTACAACCATCCTGCCACCCTCGGCGAGTTGCGCCAGCAGGGGACTGGGCAATGCCGGGGCGCCGGCCGCCACGAGAACGGCGTCGAAAGGTCCGAGCTCCGGAAGTCCCAGCGTGCCGTCCCCCCAGTGGACATGAGCGTTCGCATATCCCAGGCGCGCCAGGCGTTCGGCGGCTTCGGCCGCCAGTTCCGCCCTGTATTCGATGGTGATGACTTCCTTTGCGAGGGAGGAAAGAACAGCCGCCTGATAGCCGGAACCCGAGCCGATCTCGAGCACCCGTTCGCTTCCGTTGAGACCGAGTGCGGCGGTCATGGCCGCCACCATATAGGGCTGCGAGATCGTCTGGCCATCGCTGATGGGCAACGGCGCGTCTTCGTAGGCGCGCTTGCGGAATTCGACCGGCACGAATTCGTGGCGCGGAACCGAACTCATCGCTAGGAGAACAGCCGTATCGTGGATGCCCCGGCGGCGAAGCTGCGTTTCGATCATGGAGCGCCGCGCCGCTTCATGTTCCGCGGGTGATAGATCGCCGGTGGAATTGCAGGCGCCCTTCCATGGTTTCAACCGGAAATCTTTGAGGTAGCTCATCGGATCAAGCCGGCGTCGTCGAAGCCAAGGCATGTTTCTCCCACGCATGAGTGCGAAGAATCTCGTCGATTTGTTCCAGCGCGAAATCACATTCCTCCACGCGATTGTAAAAGTGCGGCGAAATGCGCACGCCGGCCCTGGGACGATAGTCGACCAGGATCTCCCGCGCCAACAGCTCACGGCAGACTTCGGGAGCGTGGGGACAGTCGATCGAAACCGTGCCGGCGCGCTCGGCGGGATTTTCCGGCGTGTTGACGCGCCAGCCGCGCGCTTGCGCGCCTTCGAGCAAGCGCGTGGTCATGGCCACGGATTTGGCCCGGATGGGGACGATTCCTGCCTGGTTCAGGATGTCCAACCCGGGTTGGCAAGCGTAGAGGGCTGGAATGTGAGGCGTGCCGTTCAGATAGCGGAAGGAATCCTCGCGCGGATCGATGTTTCCGGTTTCGAACGCGAAAGGCCGGCGATGCGCAATCCAGCCGGTCAGCGCGGGCTTCAGCTTCACTCGCAAGTCTTCGCGCACGTAGAGATACGCGACGCCCGGACCGCCACAGAGCCACTTGAGCACGCCGCCGACGGCAAAATCCACGCCGAGCGCGCGGACATCGACCGGAATCGTGCCGGTGGCCTGAAACACATCGAGAATCACCTGCGCGCCGACACGGTGAGCGCGTTCGACGATCGCGCGAGCATCGACAATGCAGGAGCTGCGGAAAAGCACGAGCGAGATGGGAACCAGAAGGGTCGTTTCGTCGATAGCGGAGAGAAATTTATCGAGGTCGAATCGCACGCTGCTGGAACTTGGAACCAAGTCCACGCGCGCGCCATGGCGCCGCTGCTCGTGATAGAAGTATTGGATCGAGGGAAATTCCAGCTCGGTCATCACTACTTTGTTACGCGGCCCGCGAAAATCGAAACAGGAAGTGATGACCGCCTGCGTCAGCGTAACGTTCTGGTGGAGGGAAATTTCGCCGCGCCCCGCGCCCACCAGCGGAGCGATCTTGTCGCCCACGCCGACGGCCATGTCCCACCAGCCTTCTTCCCAGGCCCGAATGCCGCGCTCGGCCCAGGAATCCGCGTAGCGGTGCAGGCTGTCGTAGACTGCGCGCGGCATGGCGCCGAGGGAATTGCTGATCAGATACGTTGCGCGCTCCAGGATCGGAAATTCCCCGCGCCATTGCAAAAGTTGATCCATATCTTGGCGACTGCACCTCGGGACTGCAGACAAAGTAACACACCGAAACCCGCCGACGACAGAGGCCCGGTTTCTTCGAATGATGGAAAGCGGGTGCCGGGACTGCCTGAACAGGCGTACAGTGCCCGCGAGTACCTGCAACAGGGCCCCAAAACTGGCCCTGCGTACCGCTGCGGGCCATGTTCGCCTTTCCCTAAGATAGCTCAGGTGGCGGAGCAGCAAAGATACCGCCCCGAAGGACGGGAAAGTGATGAAGGCTTTTTTTGTGCTCGCGGCGGTCTACGTCGGAGTGTTTCTTATCGCAATTCAGGGCGCGTCGCAGACATCGGCCGAAGGTGTCTCGGCCAAGACCGGAACCTCGCACATCGATCCCGCGAAAGAAGCGGACATTCGCGCTTTGATGGAGTTGGTAGGCGCGCGGGGCGCGGTTCAAGATGCTGCCGCAACCAACGCCGCGCAGATTCGGGAGAATCTGGTGGCCACCATGCCGGCGAGCGATCGCGGACACGAATTCGTGGACGCTTTTGTTGCCGACTATCAGAGGAAATTCCATAGCGAGGAAGTGGCCAGCCAATTGATCGGCATCTACGACAAGCATTTCACGGATGACGAGATCAAGGGGCTGCTGCAGTTCTATGGTTCACCCCTTGGCCGCAAGTATGCCGTCGAAACGCCGAAGATCACCTCGGAAATTCAGGCCGCCAATCATGCCGTCAGCACGCGCGTGTCGAAGGATGTCTTGCAAGACTTGCCGAACGAATATCTTGGCATCGGCCCGCAGACAAATTCGGCGAAACCGCAGGCGGCTGCACAGACCACCGGCTCGCAGGGGAAACAGCCGGCCCAAACCCCAACTCACGCACAACCCGAGAGCCTGGCCAGCGCGTCTCAACCCTGACCGGAGTCGGCAGAGCGAAAGCATTGCCGTTTCCAGAGTAGATCCAGCAAAGGAAGCGGAAATTCCCCAGTTGATGAACGTGACCGGAGCTGGAGATCTCGGCCAACAGCGAATGAGCGCCGGGATCGCCCAGTTTCGCGCCAGCGTAACCGAATCTCAGCCCGACAATCCCCGCGCCAGCCAGTTCGCGGATGCGTTCGCCCTTCCATTCCAAAAATATTTCGATCCTCACAGCCTCACGGAGACGGTCATCCCCATCTACGACAAACATCTCTCGAGCGAAGACCTGAGCTCGCGTACGATCAATCGCCGTTTGGGAAGAGGATGCTGAAGGTCTTGCCAGAGATCGCGCAGGAGTCTCAGGTGGCGGGTTTCCAGCTGAGGCAAATAAGCCGCGCAGGAGACGATGGAAGAGCTGGGGGCCGACGATCCGGACTTTGTGCCCAGCGCAAGCGAAGGGGAAAGACATCCAGGAAGCGAAAGGTAACAGCTATAAACGACCCGTCGCGCCGCGGTGCTTCAGGGGAATCGTTTCTTGATTTTGATATCGATGCCGAAGGTGCCGTTATAATCCCGCAAAGCCACAACGGAAATATTCCGGGTGACGTTGTATTCCACCTGAATGACCTGCTCCTGGGTTGAGCCCACATTCGAAATGTAGGTGATGGTGACGTCCCGGGTTACCTGCTGCTGCACGGTCACGCGCGCCGCGGCGTTTTGCGACCCTTCGGTCGAACCTACGGTGGTCAGGGCGGGGTCCACGCGGAAGTTCGTGATGCCGAACAATTTCTCCAAGCGCCCGCCAACCTGGCTGGAGACCGCCTCCGAGAGGAGCGTTGACGCACCGGAGGTTCCGCTTTGTGTGTTCCCCGCGCTGCGTGCGGTGCCCTCGGAGCTGGTTTGCCCCAGCGCCAGCAGCGTGACGATATCGTTGCCTGGCAGTGGTGGATCGGAGCGATAGGCCAACGTGAGTTTGCTGGCAGGTCCGTTAAAGTTCAGCGTAATCTCATACTGTTGAATCGTCGTGCTGGCTTCCACGTTAATCACCGGGTCAAGGCGGAATGGATTCGCAAAGTTGATATCGCCGCGCGCAACTTTGTAGCGGTTCCCGTGGAAGAGCAGATCTCCGGAGAGCACGTGGATGTGGCCCAGCATGATGGGATGCTCCCAGGTACCGCGCACGCGCAAGTCCGCCTCCGCTTCCAGCTCCGCGCCCGGCCATTGCATGCGGGCATCCGGAGTGGACACCGCTTGAATTTCGAATTGAAGATTGCGCAAGAACGTTGAATTTGTCGACGGGCCGGAAACTTCTTTCGTGGAAAACAGAGAGCCGGCCACTTCCAATCCTTGCGTGAGGGTTACGCGCTCGACGGTTACACGGCCCGAGAGCACCCCGCCATCGGTGGTCCCCGCCAGACGGAGGGTGCCGGCCGTCAGCCAGCTCATCCCTTCCGGATAGCGGATGCGCGTGCTGTCGCTGCGCGCGGTGATGTCGTAGCGCACCGGCCGCTCGGTATAGTTCACGCTTCCGGTCAGGCGCAACGTGCCGCCGCCGGCCTGCGCCGTCAGATTGTCGAAAGAAAGCCGCGTGGCGTCGAAGATCAAATCGCCCTGGATGGCGCTGAGTCCGGTGGGGAAATCCGCCACGCGCGCGAAAGCGTTGTCGATGTGAATCCGTCCGGTGATGCTGGGATTGTCGAGCGTGCCCTCGAAAAACGCGTTGACCTGAGCAGAACCGCCACTGGTAACGCCCGGAATAAACGTCGAGACCACGCGCAGGTCCAGTGCCCCATTCAAGCGCAGGCTGAGCGCACGCTTCCCCGAGAACTGCACCTTTCCGTCGATCTGGATGTTGGTATTGATTCCGCGGAAAGCCGCCGATTCGATTTCGAGGTTGTCGCGCGACGAACGAAAACGAACCGGGCCCGCGTTTTCAAGTTGCAGGTTCGCGTAATTGAAAACCAAATGCGAAAAGTCAGCGCTCACAACCAGGCTTTCCGGATGCTTGAGAGATCCGTTGACGGCGATCTCGCCTTCGGCGCTTCCGTGGCCCGAGAATTTGTCCAGGTGCAGCGCGCTCACGAGAAAAGGATCCAGGTCGATATTGTGGATGGTCACTTTTCCGTCGAGAGAAAATGGATCCGTAAGCCCGAGTGTCACATGGCCGGAGAGTTCTCCGGTGCTCATCGAAGAGCCGAGCTTCAGCTTGGCAACGCCCCCATCCGAGGTCAATTCTCCGTCAAAACTTCCGATAACTTCTTGCCCGACGCGCAGATCGACCACGCGGAAGGTGCCATCCGCTTCCGGGGCGGTTATCGGGCCGCTGGCTTTTATCCGGAACGAGACTTGCCCGTCGACCGGAAAACGCGCCGTCTGCAACTTTTCGAAATTCGCAAGGGGAATGGACGCGCCCACCAGATCGACGGCGATGTTGCGATCCGCGAGTCTGTATTCGGCGGTTCCTGTAACGATGCCTGCTCCGCGGGTGGCCTCTTTACCGGGCGCAAACAAACGCAGCTCGGCGTCTGCGATGCGAAACTCGTCCGGCGTGACGGTAAGCTGCCCGCGCAGCCGGTTGAACAAAACGTCATAGACATCGCCGTCCGCCAGATCAAACAAACCGGTGATGCTGGGCTCCTTACGCGTTCCGCGGCCGTGAAATTGCCCGCTCAGCTTTCCGCGGACGGGAAACGCCGTACCCACCAACTGCTGAAGTGCTTCGACCGGTGTGGCATCGAAGCTGGCGTCGGCCGACCATTGGTTGTCCGGCAGAAAGCTCCAGTCCGTCTGGGTCATCGTACCGTCGATCAGCGCATCGATATCCCCGCGGCGCACGTGGCCTCTGGCAATCGACAGTTTGTCAGGCGAATACACCAGATCGCCTTCGATCAGATCAAAGGTCGCGTTCTCGTAGCGCGCGTGTTCGGCGCGAATGTGACCCGTAAAGATGGTGTTGGCCGATGGGCCGGCGATTTTCCCCTCCCAGGTCGCGCTCCCGGCGATGGTCTTGATGGCACCCGGCGAAACCGGCGCAGCGCCTTGAATGGCATTGATAAAATCGCGATAACTCTCGAGCGCGCCGGTTTCAAATTTCACCTCCAGCGCGGTATTGAGCGGCGAATAGACCCCGACGAACGAGCCACGCGATGAGGGCGTTTCGAATTCGCCGTAATTGATGTCGAGGGCCTGCGGATCGTAGCGGTAGCGAATCTGCCATTGACCATCCACCGGGATGTGCTCGGCGGCGATATCCTCGGGGGAGGACCACTGTATTTTCGCCGAAATTACAAAGTGCTCGAAGCCACCGCTCCAGGTTTCGACCGAATCCGCGCTAAGAACGGAGTCCCAGTGCAGTTCGTTCACCGGAAACCCGGTCTCTTCAATGGACGGAAATACCTGCGCCAGCCGCATGCCGTCGATGTGCGTGTCTGCGCGGAACAGCAGCCCGTCAAAACGCAGCGTAACCTTGCCTTTCACCGTGCCGCCAAACGCTTCGGCCAGGAAATCGGGGACAACCAGCCCCTCGTTGTCCATGCGAAAACTGCCGCGGCTGGATACGCCGGAGGCGTGAAAGTAGGGGAGGTATGTCAGCGTAATATCCTGTCCGGAATAATTTCCCGTGCCCTTGAAGGCTCCCGCGGCATAGGTGGCTTCGCCGCGAACATCGGCGCGGCCGGTTGGCGTCTCGGGCGATCGCAGCGCCTGCCGCAAATCCAGAAGATTCACCCACCCGCGATAGCGGAAACTCCATTTGGGGTCGGCAAAATCCTGCATCTCCGCCTGCGCGTCCAGGTGCGAGCGCATGGCGTTGAGCACGCCTTGCTCCAGAGTGAATCCCTCACGCGACAACGTGAATTTCGCAGCGAGGTTCGCGGGTATGGGGAAAAAGCTGTTGGCCGTGAACTGAAACGCCTTCCAATCGAAGGTTCCCAAATACACCGGACGCTCCGCCGTGCCGCTTCCCTCCAGGACAAACTGCAAGTCGCCGCCTTCCACCGCCAGCGGCTTGCGAACATCGTTGTACAACACCCAGCCGTCGGCGATCTTCACGCGCTGGACGTGCATGGCAAACAACGTGGCGCCCAGAGTTTTGTTTGGCGTGGCCGGCAAATGCAAGAGCGGCACGTTTGACGAGCCGTCTCGGCCAACGCGGAGGTGTACCTCCGGTTGCCGCAGAAATAAATCGTTCAGCGAAATTTTTCGCCCCCAGAGCGAATCGATGCGGAGTCCGGCATGTACTTCTTCGGCGGCGAGCAGCGCTTCGGTGCCGGCCGGTTCGCTTCCATGAATCACCAACCCCTTCAGGGTGACGCCCAGCGAAAGCCATTGGATCGACAGCGTGCGCAGCTCGACGCGGGCCCCAGTGATGTTTTCCAGGCGCCGTATGAGGACGCGGCGAATCAATGGATTGCCGGCGCCGCTGCCAAAAAAAACGATCAACAACAGGATGGCAATGGCAGCCAACACCCACGGCGTGTGGATAACCCAGCTCCAGATCGGATGGCGGCCTTCACGCTTCATGTCCCGGTCGGCTCCAGCATCTTTTCCACGTGTACGCGTCCCCGGCTTTCATTCAGCCAGCGCTCCGCTTGCTCGTCGATGCTGCGCTGTACCAGCGCTTCGCGGATGTAGTCGCGCGCCGCATCCAAGGTGGGCGGCGCCTGCCCGCGGGCTTGCGCGCGGGGGATCACGGCCTTGTCGTAGAAGTCCTCCACATCTTTCGGCGCGACTTTCGCCGACGGGCGAAAACGCGAGTCCAGATAATTGCTCAGGTAGAGTTGTCCCGAGACCATATTCCGGATATCCGCATCGCTCAGCCCGACTTCCTTCTTTCGCGCTTCATACTCCGCAGGCGACGGGAACGATTTCTGCACACGCTCGACGCCTCGCGCGATGTCGTCATCCGAGGGCCGTGGGAATCGGGCTGTCTCGGCTTCGTTGCGGACGATCCATTGGTCGATCAGACGATCCAGAATTTGCGCGTCGCTCTCGGACTTGCCATCGACCAGTTGCTGATAGCGCGCCAGCACCCGTACGTCGCTCAGAAGTATGACGTCGCTTTCGACGCGGGCCGCCACACGGTCGACGACTTCTTGCGCCGGCAGGTGCTTCGGCGCCGCCGCCGTCAGGGCCACAACCAAGGCAAAAACGATGCGCCTGTGCGGCATCAGAATGTCGATCCCAGATTGAAAAAAATCTGGAAGGCTGGCAGCCGGGTGCTTTGAAATCCGTTCTGGCCGTCCAGGCACGTCGCGTTTTGGGCCGGGCAGATGGGAGCCACGAACCGGGGGCGATTGATCGGAAAGCCGAGGTCGATTCGAATGGGGCCCACCGGCGTCGCGTACCGAAAGCCCATGCCCACGGTATGAGCGAAATAATTCAGCTCGTTCGTGCAGTTGTATTTGCAGACCGTTGGATCGTTGGGCTCGAAGATGGGCTGCGGAGAATACGCCCGAAAGGTGATTCGCCCCAGGCGGCTATACACGTTGCCGCCGTCGTAAAACAGAGCTCCGCTGAGCGCGGTCCCGATGTAGGGAAGCCGCATGGGAAAACGGAACTCCTGATTGAACGCCAGCAGCGCTTGTCCACCCACGGGAAATCCAGTCGAGTCGCGCGGGCCTGCCTGATTCAATGCAAAACCCCGCAGCGACGTTCCGCCGCCCGCGAAGAAACGTTCTGGCAGGGGAATCAGCTGCACCGCCGTAGTCTGCGGAGGAAAGGTCAGCGACACGGTATCGTGATACGGCTCCAGGACTCCGATGCGCACGGACCTTGCGAAGCTGAACTTGCGGCCAATCGGGTAGTACGTGGAGTTCTGATAATAAAATCGCAGAAAGCTGGCGCTCGACCCGATGGCCGTGTCGGCGATCCCGAAGTCAAAGCTGTTAAAGTTTCCTTTGGTGGCATCCGCGGGATTGTCGCGCGCGTCTCTCGCCCAGGTCACGCCAAATTGCGAAACCAGCGTAGGCTGTTCGAACAACGGAATTTCCTCGGGCGCTACGGTGTTGTTCAGGTTCGATACCACCACCCTACGGAAGGCGTAGTGGTATTGCAGGGTAGTGAACCGCGTCACCTGGTCGGTCAGTTGCACCGAACCCTCGTAGCGCTGCTCGGTAAATGTATTGATGTCCTGCGTTTTTTCGGTGTAGACGTTGGCCTGGAAGGTGAAGTTCGGGTCTGCAAACGTGTTGGGATCCGAATAGGTCAGCAGCGCGCGATCTTCGATGGTGCTGCCGCGCAGTTTCAGCGACAGCGAATCACCTCGCCCCGTAACATTCAGCTTGCTGAGCTCCAAAATCCCGCGGATGGCGGCTTGCAGCTCGCTGCCTGTGGGGTTGGTCGAGCTTGCCAACCGCTGCACTTCGAATCCCGCACCGTACGCGATGGTGTAGCGCTTGGCTTCTTCGACCAGCACGATCACATCTTTATCTGTGTCGGTTCCGCCCGGATTTTGTGGCTCGATCGTCACGCGGTTGAAAACGCCGAGGTTGTACAACCGTCGCTGCGATTCCACGACCTCGCCTTCCCGCAGCGGCGCATTTTGCTTGACGCGAATCTCGCGGCGAATCACTCCCTCGCGCGTGTGGTTGTAGCCGGTGATCAGGATTTTCCTGACGCGTGTCTGCGGCCCTTCCTCAATGTGATAGACCAGGCGCATCAAGGCGCCCGGTTGGACATCCGTGTTCCTGTTCTTTTCCGTGCCGCTTTTCCTCGCGCTTTCCTTTGCCGGAGCGTTTCCGCCCGCGCCATCTCCTGCTGCCGGTTTTGCTTCGGGCAGTGCCGCCACCGCCGTAGCGCTAAATCGCGCGGCGGGAAATCCGTCGTTGTAGTACATGGCCAGAATGTTGTCGCGGTCGGTAGCAACGTTGAAATCGGAATATGGCTGGCCCGGCGTTGAAGCAATGACCGGCAGCAGTTCGTCTTCTTTGAAAGCGTGATTGCCTTCGATCTCGAGCGAAGCGACTCGCGTCTGCTTCCCTTCCTCGATCACGAAACGTATCAGCAGCGCACCTTCGGTTCCCTTGTAGTTGTCGAGTGTGTGCGCGTCTACCTTCGCGTCCAGAAAGCCGTTGGACAGATACAGGTTCTGCAACGAATCCCGGTCGGCCTCCACCAGGCGTCGGCTGAAATGCCCGCGTGTCGCGAACCCTTTGCCAAAAATCTGCAGCCGGCTGCGCAGCAGTCCGGTGGCGAAGTAGTGGTTCCCGGTGATCTCGATGCCCAGCAGCTTGTGACGATCTCCCCGTTCAACCGTATAGGTAATCACTTCCTCGGCGCCTTTCCCCCCGCCGCTTTGCTGCACCTCTTTCGTAGCCGTCTGGTAGTCCACTTCGGCGTCGAAATAACCCTCCCGCTCGAGACGCTCTCGAATATTGCGTTTCCCTTCTTCGAGCAGGTCCACGTCCACCGAACCTTCCTGGTATACGGGTACGAGTTTTTTCAGCTGGCCGCTCGAAATCTTCACCCCGGTAATCACAATCTGCACTCGAGGGCCTTCGGTCACTTCCAGTTCCAACGGGATGGTGTTCTTGGCCTGGTCGTATTCGCCTCGCCGAACCGACGCTCGGGCATTCAGGTGACCTTTTTTTACCAGGAATTTTCTGATCCGCTCGGTCCCCCGTTGAATCCGCGCGGACGTGAGTTCCACGCCGGATCTGATCTTTAACCGCGACAACAACTCCGCATCGGGGTATTCGGTGCCGTTCTCGAGTTGTACGTGCTGCACGCGTGCTCGCGGCCCGGACTTCACGTGGACGATGATGTCCATTGCGTGTAGGTCCGGGCGCGGCGCCGCTTCCGCCTTCAACTCCGCCGTGTACAGTCCTTCGTCGTGCAGCGCATCCATGAGTCGCCCCACCGCCTCATCGACGACGTCGCGACGATATGGCTGTCCCAGCGTGAGTTGCATTGCCGCTGCCGCCGAAGCATCCGACGGCGGTGATACCAGCCCTTCGATGATCACTTGATGGAAGAACAGTTGCTCCCGCACCACGAAATCGACGCGCACGCCGCCTTCCACCGACGTCGCGGTCGCTTTCAGGTCCGCGTAATCACCGGTGCGGTAGAGTTTGCGGATGCTCTCGGCAACTTGGTTCGGATCCAAAGGCTTGCCGGTCGCAACGGTGACATTGGCCGGCGCACCCGACAGGACTTTGCCGTCCTGCGTCACGATCCGGACGGCGACGACGTTGGCCGCGGTGGCGGTGGAATTCTGTGCAGCAGGCGCTGACGGCGGAGCGACGCTGGGGGATGCGGCGGGCGGAGATTGCGCACGTGCGTGCGCACTCCCGAGTAGGAGTGCCAGCGCGACGATAGTCCGCAACTCATTGGCCCTGCTCGCTTTCATGCTTCCTTTCGCTCAGACGAAGGGTAGCACACGGGCGTTGCCTGCCTGGTGAACTTTGACGCCGGCTTTAGAGCTATGATTACCACCAGGGCGCCAGTCCACATTGACGAGGTCAAACCTTCGGTGAACGATTCGCTCCGCCAAAAATATTCGCGCCAGATCCTTTTTGCCGGCATCGGTGAACCAGGCCAGGAGCGCCTGCTCGCGGCGAGCGCCGTCGTGGTCGGCAGCGGCGCCATCGGCGCTGCCGCGGCGAATCTGCTGGTTCGCGCGGGTGTAGGCCGCGTGCGTATTATCGACCGCGACTTCGTCGAGCCCTCGAACTTGCAACGCCAAACCCTGTTCGATGAAGCGGACGCGCGCGACGCGCTTCCTAAAGCCATCGCCGCCGAACGCAAGCTCCGGTCGATCAATGCAAGCGCAACCGTGGAAGGCATCGTAGCGGATGTGAACCCGCGCAACGCCGAGGAGTTGCTTTCAGGCTTCGACGTGATTCTGGACGGCACTGACAATTTCGAGACGCGATTCCTGGTCAATGACTTCGCGGTACGATCCTGCCGACCTTGGATCTACGCGGCCGCAGTAGCCAGCTACGGTCTGACCATGACCATTCGCCCGGGAATAACGCCTTGTCTTGCCTGCCTGCTCTCGACAGACCACCGCGGCCAGGGCCTGGAGGAAACGTGCGATACCATCGGCGTCCTCGGTCCGGTCGTGAACCTCGTCGCCTCGCTTGAGGTAACCGAAGCCCTCAAACTGCTGGTCGGGGCCGAAGCGAGCTTGCATGGGCGACTGCTCTCGTGCGATGTGTGGACCGGCCATTTCCAGTCCGTGCGCGTTGCACGCAATGTCGAGTGCTCGGTTTGCGTCGGTCGTGAATTCGCCTACCTCGACGGCGACGCGCAACCCCACATCACCATGTGCGGGCGGGATTCGGTGCAGATTCACGAGCACGGCCGCGCCATAAATCTGGCCACCCTCAGGAGCAGGCTGGCCCCCACGGCCGATGACGTCCGGCAAAACGATTTCCTCCTCCGTTTCCGCATCGCCCCCTACGAAATGACCATCTTCGCCGACGGCCGAGCCATCCTCAAAGGCACCAAGGACCCCGCCGTAGCGCGTTCCCTCTACGCCCGCTACATCGGCGCCTAACCCCGGGTTCGAAGCCACCTGGCCGCCAGGCGGGGGCATAACGGCAGCGGCAGGCGCGTCCTTGGCGAACGCGGTGCGAGCCGGATGTCCGCAAGCTGTGAAGTAGGACCAAAAGCAGGAATAAAAAACGCGGGGCGACTGGCAGGCAGCGGTGGCGAACGGAAAACGAGGAAAAACCCTAGCGCGGAACCGGCAATCGTCCATAAGACGACCGCATCGAAGCCCGGTCAATATTCTCGCGCAAATTCATCAACGTAAGAAAGGTGCTCAGAATCCGGGCCTTTAAATCGTCGGTAAGCGGCAACCCGCTGGTCGCCACGCGCGCCAAAGTCTCGCCATTTTCGGTGATAAAGCGCATGATTTCCCGCTGCCGCTCGTGTGGCGTATTCCCGAGCGCCGTTTCCCGGCGCATCGCCGAGCAGCCCGCTTCGAGCGACAAGGTGAAATGCAGAACGCACACTCCGTGCTCGGCCAGGGCCGTTGGAGCATCGTTCTTGCATCCCGCAGTTTGGCAACGTGTTCCCATTGGGGCGCAGAAAGCGCTGTTGATAGGTAACAACACTTGCCCCCCGCAAATCTAGTGTACGTATGGACAATGCTGCGAATCCTGCATTAGCGCCCAGGCCAGCCGGATTTTTGTTGACACCCTCGCCGGATCACTGTATAAAAATACAGGTATCTGCATAATTGTAGACGCGATGAATACAGGAAAAACATTCCGCCACGGACAGATCCTGCGGCTGGTTTCCGATGCCAGGATTAGCAATCAGGAAGAGCTTCGCCGTCGTCTGGCCGCGCAGAAGCTTCGCGTCACCCAGGCCACGCTCTCCCGCGATTTGCAGGAGCTTCGCCTGGTCAAGACTCACGAAGGTTACAAACCCGAAGGCGTGCTGCCCGAAGACACCTCCGACCTGTCGTCATTGACCCGCGCTTTAGGCGAATTTCTTTCTGACATTCGTCCCGCGGAGAACATGCTGGTCCTGAAGACGCCGCCGGGCGCCGCGCAGCCCCTGGCCGCCGCTGTGGACGCTGCCAAATTCACGGAAATCGCCGGAACGATCGCCGGCGACGACACCGTCCTGATCATTACGCCGGACCGGAAATCCCGCGAGTCCCTCCAAAAGCGCATTGAATCGTTGGTAAGATAAGAAATGAACAACCCCCGCCACGTCGCCGTCGTAGGTGTCACCGGTTACACCGGTTTCGAGCTGGCGCGCCTGCTCCTTCGCCATCCCGAAGTCCATAGGGCGGCCTTCTACGTCCGCGAAAGCAACGGCGCGAAATGCCTCGCCGAACTATTCCCGCAACTTCGCGGGCTGGGCGAAGCCCCTTTGCGTCCGCTTTCCATCGACGCCATCAAGCAAAGCGGCGCCGGCACCGCCTTCCTAGCCACGCCTCACGAAGCCTCCGCGGAAATCGCTCCGGTGCTGGTCGAAGCCGGAATTCGCGTCGTCGATCTCAGCGGCGCCTTCCGCTTCCGCTCTGCCGAAACTTTCAAGGCCTGGTACAAGCTGCCCGCGCCGCACGCTGACTGGCTCGGCCAAGCCATCTACGGTCTGCCTGAGCTTTACGCCGACCAAATCGCCGAAGCCCGGCTCATCGCCAATCCCGGCTGCTACGCCACCAGCGTCATCCTCGCGCTCCGCCCGCTTTCGGCAGCCAACTGGATCGCCGATGGCAGCCAGGTGATCTGCGACTGCAAGTCCGGCGCCACCGGGGCCGGCAAAGAACCGCGCCGCGATCTGCATTTTGTGGAAGTCGACGAAAATTTCAAGGCTTACAATCTGTTCTCGCATCGCCACACGCCGGAAATTCTCGATCACACCGGCTTGCCCGAGAATCGCGTGGTTTTTTCGACGCATCTTCTCCCGCTTGCGCGCGGAATTCTTTCAACCATTTACGTCACGCTCACCCAGGCGCAAACCAGTGGTGCTATAGAAGCGCTGTATCGAAAGTTTTACGCCGAACGCAAAATGGTCCGCATCTGGCCCGCAGGCAAGCTTCCCGAGCTGCAGCACGTCGCGCATACGAATTTCTGCGACATCGGCTTCGCGCTGGACAACTCCGGGCGCAGTCTGATCATCGTTTCTTGCTTGGACAATTTGGGAAAAGGCGCGGCAGGCCAGGCCGTACAGAATTTCAATCACATGCTTGGCCTCGAGGAGCACACCGCACTGCAATGAGAATGGTAATCAAATTCGCCGGAGCTTTGCTCGAAGATGACGCCGTCGTCCGCTCGCTCTCTCGGCAGGTCGCATCGGTCGCGAAACAAGGGCACGAGATTCTGGTGGTCCACGGCGGCGGCCGCCTGTTCACCGCCACGCTCAAGCGCCTGGGTATCGAGAGCAGATTTGCCGCCGGTCTGCGCGTTACCGACCGCGAAACCCGCGACGTGGCCGTGATGGTTTTCGCCGGTCTTCTCAACAAGCGGCTGTCCGCTGCGATTTCTGCCGAAGGCCAGCCCGCGGTCGGCATTTCCGCCGCCGACGCGCACTGTTTTCAGGCCGCGCCGCTGGTCCACAACGCGGATGAAGGCGGCCTGGGGTTTGTCGGCTACCTGACAGGCGTCAACGTCACGGTGCTCGAGTCGCTGTGGCGCGAGGGCCTGCTCCCGGTTGCCGCTTGTCTCGGTCTCGGCGCCGACAACGAGCTTTACAACGTCAACGCCGACCACATGGCCGCCGCTTGCGCCGAATACATCGCCGCCGATCAATTGATCTATCTCACCGACGTCGCAGGAGTGCTGGACGGTGAAAAAGTTCTCTCCGCCATCGCCTGCGATGAGATCGAGCGACTCGTGCAATCGCGCGTGGTGTCCGGCGGCATGGTGTTGAAGCTCGAAGCCGCCAAGCGCGCCCTGGCGGGCGGCGTCCGCGAAGTGTGCATCGTAGGCGGCAGTTCGCCCGATTCCCTGCTTCTTGCCCTGCGTGCCGCGGAAACCTCCGCCGGCGAGCGCACCGACTCCATGGTCGGTACTCGCGTCGTTCGCGAGCCGCTCTCCTCCGCCCGCGCAGCGGTGTCGGTGGCATGATGCGCGCAGCCTCCAGAGCGAAAACGGCGGTGCGTTCCGCGCACAAGCCGAAATCCGCGCATCGCCGGGCCACGAAATCCGATTCTCGCGTGCGCGAAGCCGAAAAATTCCTGCTCCCCACCTACAAGCGCTCGCCGTTTGTGCTGACGCACGGCCGCGGCTGCTACGTTTTCGACGCGGACGGCAAGAAGTATCTCGATTTCCTGGGCGGCATCGCCGTCAACGCCCTCGGCCACGCGCACCCCCGCATCGTCAAAGTCATCCGCCGCGAAGCCGCCCGCGCCATTCATTTCTCGAATCTCTACCACAACGCGTTTCAAGGCCCGCTCGCGCTGAAGCTTTCGGCGTGGTCCGGCATGGACCGCGTCTTTTTCTCCAACAGCGGTTCGGAAGCAATAGAAGGCGCTCTGAAACTTGCGCGTCTCTATGGCCGGAACCCTGCCGACTTTCCATCGAGTGCGGCCCCGAAGCACCGCATCCTGGCCATGGACAATTCCTTCCACGGACGGACTTTTGGCGCCGTGAGCGTTACGTCCACCGAGAAATACCGTCTGCCCTTCGCGCCTTTGCTGCCCGGCATTGAATTTGTCCGCTTCAATGACGTCGCCGACCTCGAATCCAAGTTCGACAACACCGTCTGCGCCGTCTTACTCGAAACGATTCAGGGCGAAGGCGGCATTTATCCGGTCACCGAAGCATTCTGGAACCGCGCCCGCGCGCTGGCCATTCAACACGACGCGTTGCTCATCGCCGACGAGATTCAATGCGGGCTAGGCCGCACGGGCCGCCACTTCGGTTACCAGAAATTCGCCTCGAAGCCCGACATTGTCGTCATCGCCAAGCCGCTCGCCGCGGGTTTGCCGCTGGGCGCGATCCTCGCCTCGAGCGCCGTCGCCGAACGCATCGCCCCGGGTTTGCACGGATCGACGTTTGGCGGCGGTCCGCTGGTCTGCGCCACGGCCCTTGAATTTCTGCAAATCGTCGAAGACGCCAAGCTGCTCGAAAATGTCCGCGCTCGCAGCATCGAGCTGCGCGAAGGCCTGGCCGCGCTCGCCTCCAAGTTCGGCTTCATCCGCGAAATTCGCGGCGAAGGCCTCATGATCGGAGTCGAGCTGTCCGTCGAAGGCGCGCCATTCGTAGCCGAAGCGCTGAACCGCGGCCTACTGATCAACTGCACCCACGATTTCACCCTTCGCCTCCTGCCGCCATTCATCGTCACCCGCGCGCAGGTCCGCGAATTTCTCCGGCTGTTGGAAATGGTCCTTGCATCAACTTCAAAAGCGGAATCTTCCCCCGCCGCGAAGAAATCTGAACACTGGCCGCGTCTCGCGCGTTCCGCGGCAAGATAAAAAAGGAAAAAAATGCCTACAGCAACACTCGCTGCACCTATTTTGCTGGTCAATGATCTGCTCACCGGAGCGGAATGGAGCCCCGCGCAAACGCGCGAACTCCTGCAACTCACCTCGGACATCAAGTCGCATCCGGAACGTTACGCCTCCACGCTGCGCGGCAAGTTCCTCGCCCTGATCTTTGAGAAACCCTCGCTTCGCACCCGTGTCACATTCGAGGTCGGCATCCAAAGCATGGGCGGCTCGGTGGTGTTCCTCGACCACACCCAGGCCCGCCTCGGCGAGCGCGAATCGATCGCCGATGTCGCGCGGAACCTGGAGCGCTGGGTCCACGGCATCGTCGCTCGCGTCTACGAGCAGCGCGTGCTCGAGCAAATGGCCGCCAACGCCAAAATTCCTGTTATCAATGCGCTCTCGGATCGCTTCCATCCGTGCCAGGCGCTGGCCGATTTCTTCACCCTGGAAGAAAAGTTCGGCGCCCTTCGCGGCTTCAAACTCGCCTACGTCGGCGACGGCAACAACGTCTGCCACTCGTTGATTTTTCTTGCCGCGCGTCTGGGCGTGAACCTGCGCATCGCCACGCCTCCCAACTACGAACCGGCGCCGGAAGTTCTTGCCGAAGCCAAGCGCGTGGCCCGCGAGACCCGCGCGAAGATCGAACTGTTCGCGGATCCCCGCGAAGCCGTCACCGGCGCGCAGGGCGTCTACACCGACGCGTGGACCAGCATGGGCTTTGAAGCCGAGGAGAAAGTGCGGAATGCCGTGTTCGCCCCTTACCAGGTGAACCGGGAACTGATGGCGCTTGCCGCGCCCGACGCCGCGTTCCTGCACTGTCTTCCGGCGCACCGCGGTTCGGAGGTCACCGCCGAAATCCTCGACGGCCCGCGATCGGTCGTTCTCGACCAGTCGGAAAATCGCATGTACGTGCAGAAAGCCATCCTGCAGGCGCTATACAGTTGAGCGGCGCAGGTTTAGGTCCGACACCCGAATCCGCCGGACGACCGGCCGCCGCCGAAGCATGGCAATCTGGCTGCGACGCTGCAGCTGCCCGGTTTTAGACGGCGGGGTTTAGATTCAAAGGGAGCGCAAGACATGTCCTCCGCGCCATTGGCCCCGCCTGGGGGAGCCGCCGCATAACGCGAGAGACGGTCCGTTGGATACTCCAAGGAAAAACGGAGAGAGGCTTTGTGAACAAGCAACCAAATAAACCGAAAAAGGTCGTACTCGCGTACTCCGGAGGCCTGGACACTTCCATCATCATCCCGTGGCTCAAGGAAAACTACGGCTGCGAAGTAATCGCCATGATCGGCGACGTAGGCCAGCAGGAAGATCTCCAGGCGGCCCACAAAAAAGCGCTCGCCACGGGCGCCTCCAGCGCCACTATCGAGGACCTTCGCGAAGAATTCGTACGCGACTACATCTGGCCCACATTGCGCGCGGGCGCGGTCTACGAACACACCTACCTGCTAGGCACCTCCATGGCCCGTCCGGTCATCGCCAAACGCCAGGCCGAAATCGCCCTGAAACTGGGCGCCGACGGCCTCGCCCATGGCTGCACCGGCAAGGGCAACGATCAGGTCCGCTTCGAGCTGGCCTACAAAGCCATCGCACCCAACGTGCAGATCATCGCGCCCTGGCGCGAGTGGGACATCGACTCCCGCGAAGACGCCATCGCCTACGCCGAAAAGCACAACGTGCAGGTCGAGCAAAGCAAGAAAAATATCTACAGCCGCGACCGCAACATCTGGCACCTCAGCCACGAAGGCGGCGAACTGGAAGATCCTGCCAACGCGCCCAGCGAAGCCATGTGGCAATGGGTCGCATCACCCGATAAAGCTCCGGACAAAGCCGAAGAAGTCGAGATCGGTTTTGAGTCGGGCACGCCCGTCTTTGTCAACGGCGCGAAGCTTGGCCCCGTCGATCTGCTGAACAAGCTCAACGAAATCGCCGCAAGGCACGGCGTCGGCCGCACGGACCTGGTCGAGAATCGGCTGGTTGGAATGAAATCCCGCGGTGCGTACGAAACTCCCGGCGGCACGCTGTTGGTCAAAGCACATCAGGAACTCGAGCGCCTCACCGTCGACCGCGAAACCTCGCACTTCCAGCAGGCGTTGTCGGATCGCTACGCCGAACTCGTTTACAACGGCGTCTGGTTCTCCCACCTGCGCGAATCGCTCGATGGTTTCTTCAAAGTTGCGCAGCAATTCGTCACCGGCTCGGTCGGCCTGAAACTGTGGAAGGGCACGCTCAACGTCACCAGCCGCAAATCGCCCTTCTCTCTCTATCGCGCCGACCTGGCCAGCTTCACCATGGGCCGCTACAACCCCAAGGACGCCGAAGGCTTCATCAACCTTTTCGCGCTACCAGTTACGGTGCGCCCGAAAGCAAAGGCCGAAACCGGAAACAGCTAGCAAGTCCCTGGCAACCGGCAGTACGCAACGGACCCGGCTAAAACTCCATGACCGACCAACCCGCAACCGAACGCAAGTTCGACCGCCTCTGGGGAGGCCGCTTCGAGCGCGAGCCGGACAAACAGTTTGACGCGTTCCAGCGTTCGTTTTCGTTCGACCAGCGGCTCCTACCTTACGAGTTCGCGGTAGATCGTGCGTGGGCCAGGGCACTGCAAAAGATCGGCGTCCTGACCGAGATAGAAGTCCGCGACACGCTGAACGGCCTGCAAAGCATTGAGGACGAAATAACCGCCGACGAAACTTTTCTGGAAGGTTCGACCGCCGAAGACGTCCACCACTTTGTCGAAAGCGCCTTGGTGCACGAACTCGGCGCGCTCGGCTGGAAGCTGCACACTGGCCGTAGTCGCAACGAACTGGTCGCGACCGATTTCCGCCTGTTCGTCATGGACGCGGCGACCAGTCTCCAGCGGCAGCTCGGCGAGTTCTTGACCGCCATCCTGGAACAGGCCAAAACGAGCTTCGGCGTGCCGATGGCGGGCATGACTCACATGCAGCATGCCCAACCGATCCTGTTTTCTCATTTTCTGCTGGCGCATGCCGAGGCGTTTTCGCGCGACGTGACCCGCCTGCAACACGCGGCGGAGGGCGCCGATGCCTGCCCTATGGGTTCGGGCGCACTGGCCGGCAACAGCTTCGGCATCGACCGTGACGCCATCGCTCGCGATCTCGGTTTCTCGCGCATCACCGCCAACAGCCTCGATGCCGTCAGCAACCGCGACTTCGCGCTCGACTATCTGTTCGCGCTCACCGGCATCGCCACGCATCTCTCGCGCCTTGCCGAAGATTTCGTGATTTTCGCATCACAGGAATTCGGTTACGTCATCCTGCCCGACGAATATTCCACCGGGAGCAGCCTGATGCCGCAAAAGAAAAATCCCGACGCGTGGGAACTGATTCGCGGCAAGACCGGCCGTGTCACCGGCGCGCTGGTCGGTTTGCTCACGACCCTGAAAGGCTTGCCCACCAGCTACCAGCGCGATCTGCAGGAAGACAAAGAATCTGTTTTCGCCGCCCACGACCAGGTTGCCGCCATGCTTGCGATCGCCACCGGTGCCTTGGCCGCCACCAGATTCAATGCCGAGCGACTCCGCGCCGCCACGTCCGATCCGGTCCTGTTCGCCACCGATGGCGCCGACTATCTGGTGCACAAAGGACTTCCCTTCCGCCATGCGCACGAGGTGATCGGCAAAGTGCTGCGCGAAGCCGAGCGCCAGGGCAAACCCTGGACGCAACTTTCTCTCGAAGACCTGAAGAAATTTTCTCCACTGTTCGAGCCGGACTTTGCCGCGGCCCCCTCGGTCGAAAGCTCCATTGCGACCAAATCGGTGCCCGGAGGAACGGCCCCGGACGCGGTGCGTTCGGCGATGGCTGAGTTGCAGAACCGCATCGCCGAGCTGAACAGGAAGTTAACTTCCAAAAGTCGAACGAACACAAAGCAGCCGACATGAAACCCGCTCTGTCCGAAGCGTCACTCCCGCGCGGATTTCGATTCGCGGCAACGGCGTGCGGCTTAAAGAAAACAGGGGCCCTCGATCTGGCTATTTTTTCCAGCGACGTGCCGGCATCGGCCGCAGCGGTTTTCACGCAAAATCTGGTCGTTGCTCCACCGGTGCTCGTTTCCAAAGCAAATTTGCGCGCGTCGAAAGGATGCATGCGCGGCGTGGTCGTCAACGCGGGCAACGCCAACTGCGCCACCGGCGCACCAGGGTATGCCGCCGCCGAGCGCACCGTTTCGGAAGCCGCGAAACGCCTGTCCTGCAAGCCTGAGGAGCTTTTCGTCTGCTCTACCGGCGTGATTGGCGTGCCGCTCGCGCTCGATAAAATTCTTCGCCGCTTGCCATTGCTGGCGCGCCACCAAAGACCGTCGGCGCGCTCGTTCGCGGAGCTCTCGCTGGCCATCTGCACGACCGATACTGTGCCCAAGACCGCGTCGGCCTCCTTTAAGATGGCCGGCAAGCGCGTGCACCTGGTCGGTTGCGCAAAAGGCGCGGGGATGATCCATCCGAACATGGCTACAACACTCGCGTTCGTGGCCACCGACGCGGCCATCGCGCCGTCGCTGTTGCAGAAAACCCTGCGCCAAGTCAGCGCCCGTACATTCAACTCGATCAGCATCGACGGCGATACTTCCACCAACGACACGCTGCTGGTGCTGGCCAACGGCGAGGCGGGCGCTCCGGCGATCCACAACGGCAGCACCGCGCACCGTGCGTTCACCGCCGCGCTCGAAGACGTCTGTCATTCGCTGGCACTGCAAATCGTCGCCGACGGCGAGGGCGCGCAGCGCGTCATCGAAATCGAGGTGCGCGGCGCCAAAACCGAGGCCTCCGCCCGCCGTATCGCCGAAACGATCGCTACTTCACCGCTGGTCAAGACCGCTTTTGCAGGAGGCGACCCGAACTGGGGCCGCGTCTTCGCCGCCGCCGGCCGTTCCGGCGTGAAGTTCGATCCATCCCGAGTGGACATCACCATGGCCGGCATCCGCGTCCTCAGCGGCGGCAAGCCGCTCGAGTTCAACGAGCGCGCCGCCAGCAATCGCCTCCTTGCTCCGCAGGTCCTGATCGTGGTGGACCTGCACGCAGGACGCAGCGTAGCCCGCTATTGGACCTGCGACTTCACCGCAGAATACGTCCGCATCAACGCTTCGTATCGCACCTGAGCGCCGCAAGCCACAGACTGAGGTCTGCGCTACCGGGATTCCCAGTTCCAGTTTGCGAACTGGGCGCGGAGGGCGGTCTTTTTGAATTTGCCGACGCTGGTGCGGGGGATTTCGGGGAGGAAGACGAAGGCGTCGGGTAGTTGCCATTTGGCGAAGGATTTGGCCAGGAACGCACGCAATTCTTCGGATGTGGCCCTGGCTCCATCTTTCAGAACGACCGCGGCGAGCGGGCGCTCTTGCCATTTCGGGTGCGTTACGCCGATGACCGCTGCTTCTTTCACGGCGGGATGGCCCATCAGCGTATTTTCCAGATCGACAGAGCTGATCCATTCGCCGCCGGACTTCACCAGGTCTTTGGCGCGGTCGACGATTTTGATGAATCCGTCGGCATCCATGTTGGCGATGTCGCCGGTCTTGAACCACCCGTCGGCTGTCCAGCGGGGGGCTTGATCGGGCGCGTGGTAATAGCTGGCGGCGATCCACGGGCCGCGGACTTCGAGCTCGCCCGGGGTTTCGCCGTCGCGCGGAGCTTCCACCATTTTCCCCGACGATACGTCGTTCGGATCTTCCGGGCGCATTACGCGCAATTCGACGAACGGCACTGCCAAGCCCTGTTTGCCGCGGAGCTCGCACAGGGCGTCTTCGCTCCAATCGCGCATGTGCGTTTTTACGGTAAAGCCGGTAGCGACCGGGCTGGTCTCCGTCATTCCCCACAGGTGCGTTACGTGCAGGCCATGCTTATCGAGCGCGCGGATCAGTTCGACCGGGGCGGCCGTGCCGCCGCAAAGAATCCGAACCGGGCAGGAAAATTTCCAGCGGCCGGGATTTTTCTCCAGGGCCGCGAGTACGCCCAACCATATCGTGGGCACGCCCGCGGCGGCCGTGATGCGCTCTTGCACGAGCAGATCGAGCATGCCTTCGGGATCGAGGTTCGGGCCGGGAAGCACGAATTTCGAGCCCGCCATGACGCCGCCGTAGGGGAGTCCCCAGGCATTGGCATGAAACATGGGAGTGGCCGGAAGCAAGGTGTCCTGATGGCTGAGGGCGAAGCAATCTGCTGAAGCCAAGGCCATGGAATGCAGGACCTGGGAGCGGTGGGAATAAACAACGCCTTTGGGGGCTCCGGTGGTCCCGGAGGTGTAGCACATTCCGGCGCCATCGTTTTCGTCCAGTTTCGGATACTGGAACTCGTCGGAGGCATCCGCCAGCAACTCGTCGTAGCTGAGGTACTTGTCTGGGATCCCGGTGCCGCAGTAAGGAACCACGATGACGCGCTCGAAGGGGGCGCTCTCGCGACAGTTTTCGTAGGCGGGGAGAACCGCATCGTCAACGATCAAGAAACGTGCGCCGCCGTGCCTGGCGATCGCAACGATTTCGTGGGGGTGCAGGCGAAGATTCAAGCTGTGAAGGATGCCTCCGGCGCTGGGTACGCCGAAAAACGCCTCGAGATGCGCGGAATGATTCCACATCATCGACGCGACGCGGTCGCCGGGCTGCAAGCCAAGCTTGGTGAGGGCCGATGCGAGGCGGCGGGCGCGACGGTAAAAGGAGCCGTAGGTGGTTCGGACCAGAGAGAGATCCGGGCGGCGGGAAACGATTTCGACGCGAGCGAAAAGGCCCCCGGCACGCTCGAGCAGCGTGGGAATCGTCAGCGGAAAATCCATCATGGTGCCGCGCATCGGAGCCTCGCCAGTGGGGGAGCGCCCAGTGGATCGATTGCGGCGCATCCTACCATTGTTCCTGGCATGGCGCAGCGGGTGAGCGGGGGTTCACGGACGCGCAGAGGCTGCGCGCCATTTCGCTTTGGTTGTCTGCGAACACAGCCTGCACTCTGCGCCGCCGGTGGCCATATTTGAGTCAGCTCGTGGCAACTATGGGCCTGCTGCACAAGTCTTTCCGGTTGCAAAAGCAGTTAATTTTCGAGACCATGCCCTTGACCGCTGAAGCGCCTGTCTCGCGCCCGTGGTGGCTGGGCTACCAGGACTGCCCGTGTACGACGCTCGATTCTTCGGCGCGCTCCGCGACTCGTCAACTGGGTTCCGGGCAGAAGGAGCAGGCAGGTGAAGAAGCTCTACATTGGGAATCTTCCGTTTTCCGCGACGGACGATCAGCTTCATGAGTGGTTCTCGCAAATCGGTGTAACTCCCTCGGGTGTAAATCTGATCCGCGATCGTTTTACGGGACAATCGCGCGGGTTCGCCTTCGTGGAAGTGAGCAACGACGAAGATGCGGATCGCGCGATTAATTCGCTGAACGGTCAAAATTTCGGTGGACGGAACCTGGTCGTGAACGAGGCTCGGCCGCAAGCCGAGCGCACCGGTGGTGGCGGTGGCCGGGGCGGCAGCGGTGGAGGTGGGGGTTACGGCGGTGGTCGCGGCGGTCATGGTGGCGGCGGTGGCGGGCGCGGAGGTCACGGCGGCGGTGGTGGCGGGCGCGGAGGCGATCGTGGCGGAGACCGCGGCGACCGTGGCAATCGCTGGTAAGTAATTCCTGGTTGCAGGACTTGGTCGCAGAACAAGGTCCAAGGTTCCGACGGCAAGGCAACGCTCGCAGATCGCGGCTCACCTCCAAAGGGCCGCTAGGCTCCACTCCCAGAAGTTCGATGTGGTAGTTCTGTGCCGAGATTCCGCTTGCTTTTTTTCCACCCGAGCTTGCTATTCCTGGCTGATGTTTGCGCAACCGAAAATCTACTGAAACCTCTTTCCCTCCATTGCAGGAGCGCGCTTTCCGCGTCGCCTGTCGGAAACAGAGCCGCGCCCTGAATCCGGGCACTCCTCTTGTGGGCGAAATCTTTTTTACGCAATCTTTTTACTGGCCGGTAGGAAATTGCGTAGCATACACGCGCCAAGGCGGTTTCGTGGGAACAAGCTGATCGACAGGCCACCCCCCGGTTCCAGACGAAACGGTAATCCGGCAGCCAAAGCAAGGTGCGCGAAACAATTAACCCCGTAACGGGTTTGAAACAGTAGACAAGGAAATGTCTCGCCGAGATTGCCCAGGCGTATATCGTTAGCAGGCCTGGTGAGAGTTTGTATCGGAAGTTTGTATCGGAATACAGGATTTCGCCGGACGGCCTGAGGTAACTGGGTGCCACTTTCGAGTGCGCTCCTGCATCCAACGAGGCAACGAAGACGTACACGTTGGTGAGCAGCGGAACAGCGGGAATGAAATGACCACTTGGCACAAACGCGATTGGCAACAGTTCTACGAGTTGGCGCGCCGGCCTTGGCAGCGCCATCGACCCCCGCGGCCAATCTACCCGACCGGTTTGAACCGGGTACTGCCTGCACAGGGCTTTAGCTTGTCGGAACTGGACGACGCCGGGGTGGACCTCGATCTCGCCGAGCGTCTCGGTCTGCCTGTCGATGCCGGCCGCATCGGCGCCTACGGACCGAATGTCACAGTGTTGCGGGACTTCGTGCGCTCGTCGCGCCAACCGCTCTAATCCGCTTTATTTTCCAGGCGACCGGCGCTGGAATGGCCCCGCTTTCTAATACTTTCCGAGAATGCCCGCGAGTTTCTCCGGCATCAAATGCGATGCGGAGGATTCGGGGATTTTCACAAGAACTGGAATTGACTCCGCACGCAGTGCTGATCGCTGCAGCCGGCTGGACCCGCAGACAAATCGGGTTCACTGTATAGCAATTGAATCTTCGATCGCTATGGTTGCGAGATTGCCTGCAGGGCGGATGCGCTCGATGCCGGGACGATGTGTTTGTGCGGCGCGCGAGATACGGGTAAAATACTGTTTCAGGTACCGCTCCATGGCCTCACCGTTCCACATCATTTCGAACAATTCGCCGGCAATGCCGCCGCCGACGCCTGGAGCGCATCCGCGGCCGGACTGGCTGCGGGTCAGGTTTTTTGGCGGCGAGCGTTATCAGGACCTGAAGCGCACCATGCGCACGCTCGACCTGCACACCGTTTGCGAGAGCGCCCGCTGCCCGAATATGGGTGAGTGTTGGGAGCATGGTACGGCGACGTTCATGATCCTCGGCGACATCTGCACCAGAGCGTGCGGGTTCTGCGCGGTGCCTTCGGGCAAGCCCGTAGGTCCGCCCGACGAGGACGAGCCGCACCGCGTGGCGGAAGCGGTGGCGCGGATGGGGTTGCGGTATGCGGTGGTAACTTCGGTCAACCGCGATGATCAGAAGGACGGCGGGGCGCACATTTTCGCACGGACGATTGAAGAGATCCGCCGCCGCGTGCCCGGCTGCAAGGTTGAGGTGCTGATCCCGGATTTTCGCGGTGACTGGGATGCCTTGCACGTGGTGCTGGGCACCAAGCCCGACGTGCTCAATCACAACACCGAAACGGTGCCGCGGCTCTACCGCCAGGTACGCAAGGGCGCGCTATACGAGAGGTCGCTCGAACTGCTGCGCCGCGCCAAGCAGGCGCATCCCGAAATCCCGACCAAGACGGGTTTGATGCTCGGGCTAGGCGAGGAAAAAGAAGAAGTGTTGGCCACCTTGCAGGATCTTGCGGGACAAGGAACCGACATCCTCACCCTGGGGCAGTATCTGCAGCCTACGCGCGAGCACCTGCCGATCGTGCGCTACGTACATCCCGATGAGTTCGCGGAATTCAAGGTTCGCGGCGAAGCCATGGGCTTCAAGCATGTGGAAGCCGGACCGCTGGTTCGATCCTCCTATCACGCCTTCGAACAAACCCAGTCCGCGACCAAATAGCCAGCACTTCAGATCCGCACGGACTCACCAAGGGACTTTTCCCAGAATTTAGCTACGTGCTGCGGAAAATCAGTGCGCTGATCTGCGCCCAGAAAAATAGCGTGAAGGCGATCGAAAGGCCGGCGTCGATCAACGAGGCGATGGAGATCCAGTCCCGCGGCTTTTGGTCGCTCTTGCGCAGGACAAAGACGGCGATCAATTGCAGAAGTCCCGCCGCCACCAGCAACCAGACGTAGATAGGAACGGGATCCAGTTGGTATCGCCAGGCGTTTTTTTGAATGAAGTCGCCGCCGAGTGTGAGGTCCCAAAACCCCCACAGAACGATAGGGGAAAAGGTGATCAGGATGCCGGTGACCAGGCGAAGCAATCGTCCTTCGACCGCGGACTCAGGCGACGCATCCTTTGATTCTTGCGCCAGGGGTTGGGGAGCAGCGCTCATATTTCGTTCTCGTTTGTTGCGGAAGTGTTCCGATCCGCTATTTTTATTTTGCAGCGACACTGGCCCAGTCGGTGAACGGCACCGGGCGGCCGCCCCGGATCACCGTCGGAATCACATGATCGAATCCTTTGTGGTCCTTCGCGGAGTAATCCAGTTTGAGTTGCGGCCCGAGGCCAACGTCCAATTGATGGATAGACTCGATGTTGCGAATCAGCCCCTCCCGCGTCAGGTCTTTCCCGGCTCGCTTCAAGCCTTCCACCAGAACCAGGGCATCCACAAATCCTTCGAGACTCACGAAATTGGGACGCTCGGACGGTGAATATTGCGTCAGCGCGCGTCGATACAGCGCAACCGTCTTGAGATCGGTGAGGTAGTACGGCGGTACCACTTGCGTGACCACCATGCCGTCTGCGTCGGCTCCCGCCTCTGCGATTAATTCCTCCGTGCCGACAAAGGACACCGTCAAAAATAAAGGTTTCCAGCCCATCGCGTGGGCTTGCTTGAGAATAGGAGCTACGGTGTTCGGTGGCCCGACCGCCACCACCGCTTGCGGGTTCATCGCGCGGACGCCGCGGATCGCCGCTTCCGCTCTGGCTGTCTGGCGCTGGTACGACGCTACCGCGCTCGGCTCCGTTCCGTGTGCCTTCAGCGCGTTTTTCACTCCCTCCAGCACCGCGGCGCCAAAAGCATCGTCGGGATAAATCACACCGATCTTCTTGTAGCCCAGGCCATCCCACATGCCGTCGATTTGCTCGCGCGTTTCGTCAAAGTACGAGGCCCGTACACTCACGACCCAGTGGCGCACTGGCGTATACAGGGTCTGCGCACCGGTAAAAAGCCCTACCAGGGGAATTTTGTTTTCTTCCGCCAGCGGAAGATATTTCACCGCGGTCGGCGTGCCTACAAAGAATCCGAGCGCGAAGACTTTGTCGGCCAAGAGCTTGTCAAAGCAAGCCTCGGTTTTGGCTGGGTCGTAGCTGTCGTCATACGCAAACAGGTGCAGCTTGCGGCCATGCACCCCCCCTTCGTCGTTGACCATCGAGAAGTACGCTTTGGCACCGGCCACGGTTTGCGTGCCTAAGGAGCCCGACGGACCTTCCAGCGCGGAACACGAACCGATAGCGATCTCTTTTTCGGTCACTCCGGGCACGGTCTGCGCTCCTGCGGGGACGGCGACAGCCATCAGGAGCGCACACAGGCAACCGGATCCCAAGGGCCCATTCGGCTTGCGCAGCTTCATTTTCTTCTCCACCCGACGAACTTGTCCTGACGTGGGGGAAACGGCTCGAATCTGATATCCAATCCTGAAGGTTGAAGGAAAGAACTGTCAACGCAGTTGAAGGCCATAGGACGCGAACCGGTAAGCGGAGGAACAGTGTCCGTTAGCAATGAAAACACCCCTGAGCCCAGTGAAGGGCTCAGGGGTGTTTCGATTCCCAACTTGTACTGGGTAACTAAGCGCGGGCTGCGGCCGCCGCGGTGGCTGCTGCGGCTGTAGCGGCCTTCTTCGCAGCCTTGGCTGCGGTAGAAGCCTTGCGGCGCCGCTTGGTCTTCGGCGGGGTGGCAGGGGCTTCACCGATGAGCTCGGCCGTCATGATGCTGGTGACGAAGAGCTTGGGGCCGTGATCGTCGAAGTCTACCGCGGTACGTTCCTGATCAGATGCGGTGACGACTCCGAGTCCGTACACTTCATGCTTGATGGTCTGACCTTCTTGCATTGATTGCACAACGTCCTCCTGGATCATTCACTCGACGCGGAAAAAACCTTGAGCCGGAATTTTTGAATCGGTGTCCCGGTCTTGCCGAGGCCTTGCGCCGGGACACCCGAATCCACAGGCTAGAGACTTGTAACGTTTTCCGCCTGCAGGCCTTTCGGGCCTTTCTTCACTTCAAATTCCACTGCCTGGCCTTCGTTCAACGACTTGTAACCATCCATTTGAATGGCCGAGAAGTGGACAAAGACGTCCTCTCCTGTTTGCCGCTGGATGAAACCATACCCCTTCGAAGCGTTAAACCACTTCACTGTGCCTTGTTCCTTCACCGCTACCTACCTCGAGTTGAATTGCTTTGCGTCTCTTGGTCGCGTTTCCTGGCTACTGCTGACGGCCAACGCCCCCAATTCCCAAGACCGTGACGCCTTCGTGCCCGCAAAAATGCCGCAATCTTCCTCCGACGCAGCGCCTTTTGAACGGGTCCAAAAGGTAGTACAAGAGCAACAAACGCGTAAACGATATTATCACGAAAACGGGCCTTTGTCCACGGAGCGGGGAGGCGCAGGCCGAGCGCAGATTCCCTGTAAACAACGGATGCTAAACGACTTAAATTGAAAATTGAACCGTAGGACGAAAAACCGGAAGGTTACTCTAAGGAGTCAGGTTCGAGGCTCGCTTGGCCTTCTCCTGTGGATTTCTTGGCCCAGTACTTCCGGACCCACGCTTCCCAACTTTTGCCTGCCGCCGGATCGCGACCGGAGAAGGCCAGTGCCGCAATGTTGGCATACGAAATCTTGAGGCGCTGGTTCGAATCCTTCGGAAGCAGCCGCACAAAAGACGCTTCGAGCGTGCGGCCCGCGATGCGGTCGAAAATATATCCTTCTATTTTAGCGCCGTCTTTGCGAGTGATGGTCACGTCGCCGCGATAATCGAAAGCTTGCTCGAGCGCTGACCGAAGCTCGTCTTCGGTCGCAAGCTCGGGTATCCAGCCTTCGACGGTTTGGCGGGCGGTTCCAGGCGCGACTTCCAGTTTGTCAGGATCAAGCGCGGCGTTTGCGCCCTGGCGATCGGCGTGGCTTGGAGCGCTCACGCGCGCGTCTCTTCCATCGGAGAGCTCTCGGTAGCGATCTGCACCAGTGGGTTGAACGCATGCACCGGCTTGACCGGTTCGTTCAAAAGCGACAGGGCGTCCGGATCCTGGTAGGTGCCGGCGAGACCCGACTTGATGGTTGTCCAAAGACCCTGCAAACCGCTGAAGGTATGATCCACCGCGCTGGCTTCGTACCCGCTGTGCACCATGCAGTTGGCGCACTTGGGGTTGCCGGATTCGGTGCCGTAATTCTGCCATGCGGTAGCGTCCAGCAACTCCTGGAAGGTGTCGGCATAGCCGTCCTGGAGCAGGTAGCATGGTTTTTGCCAACCAAAGACGTTGTACGTGGGCATGCCCCAGGGCGTGCACTTGTATTGCTGCTTGCCCATCAGGAATTCGAGGAAAAGGGAAGACTGGTTAAACCTCCAGCTCTTCTTGCGATTCGACAGTATCGAACGGAAAAGGCGGCGCGTCCGCGCCCGTCCGAGGAAGTGCTTTTGATCCGGGGCTTTATCGTACGAATAGCCGGGCGAAAGCATCATGCCTTCGACGCCCAGCTCCATCATTTCGTCAAAGTGCTTGCGAACGCTGTTTGGATCGGCGCCATCGAACAGCGTGGTGTTGGTGGTGACGCGGAAGCCGCGCTTGACCGCTTCCTTGATGCCCTCGATGGCCATGTCATAACCACCCTCGCGGCAAACGGAAAAGTCATGGTGCTCGCGCTGACCATCGACGTGCACGGAGAAGGTCAAATATTTGCTGGGTTTGAACAGGTGCAGCTTTTCCTTCAAGAGCAGCGCGTTGGTGCAGAGATAAATGTATTTCTTGCGCTCCACCAGGCCATCGACGATTTTGTCGATTTGGGAATGCATCAGCGGCTCGCCGCCCGGGATGGACACCATCGGCGTCCCGCACTCGTCCACCGCTTTGAAACACTCTTCCGGGCTAAGCTCGGTTTTCAGGATGTGCGCCGGATACTGGATCTTGCCGCAACCCGCACACGCCAGATTACAGCGGAACAGCGGCTCCAGCATCAGCACGAACGGATAGCGCTTGACGCCCTTGAGTTTCTGCTTCAGGACGTAGGTGGCGACGGTCCAGCCTTGTGAAATAGGTACGGGCATATTTGCAGCGCAAGTCCTTAAGGGAATAGGGGAAGGCTCTCCCGCATTCCCCCTTGGGTATTGTAACCGAGATTGCCAGATTCCCCGACTGTCGTTTTCTTTGGATGTCGCTCGAGCCGGTCAGGCGGCTCGGGAACGCGTGAATTGCTCTGCGAGCCTTCGGCTCGGCGCACAGCGTATGTTTAATCGCTCGTCAGCTCGCGAGGCTCGTGCGAACTCTCCTGAACCTAGCACGTCGACATCCTGTTTCTTCGTTCGGAGAGATGTTCGAGCGCCGCGGCGGGTCGGTCATTATTTCCGGCGTCGCGCGGTTCTTGAGCCGGGTTCGAGGGTGAGTTTGCTATCCTACGCTGCGTGAAACGCGCCTTCTTGATTGATACGGACACGGCTTCGGACGACGCGGTGGCGCTGATTATGGCTTTGCGTTGCCCCGACGTTGAGGTTGCGGCTATCACCACGGTGGCCGGCAACGTCGGCCTGGATCAGGCAAGCCGCAACGCCCTGTATACCGCACAGCTTTGCGATGCAAAGGTCCCGGTGTTCGCAGGGGCGGAGAAGCCCTTGACGCGGGCGCACGTGAGCGCGAGCTGGTTTCACGGTCGCGACGGCCTGGGCGATCACGGTTATCCGCCGCCACGCCGACCGGTCGAGAGGCAGAGCGCTGTCGATGCCATCATCGATACGATCGAATCCCAACCAGGCCTGGTGATGGTCACCCTGGGGCCGCTGACCAACATTGCATTCGCGTTGCAAAAAAAGCCCGACATTGCCGGGAAAGTGGGCCGTTGCGTGGTGATGGGGGGCGCGCCTTGCTGCGAGGGAAATGTCACGCCCTCGGCGGAGTACAACATCTGGTGCGACCCGGAAGCGGCGAGCATTGTAGTCCGGAGCGGCCTGCCGATCGAACTGATCGGCTGGCACTTGTGCCGCGGCGAGGCGGCGCTGAGCCGGTTCGACATCCAGCAAGTGCTGAGTTTTGGCACGCCCGTTGCGAGATTTGCCATTGAGTGCAACAGCCGTGCGCAGGAAGCTTACCTTCAGCAGACCGGAGAACACGGAATTTCGCTTCCAGACCCGGTAGCTATGGCCGTCGCGCTGGATCCGTCTATCATTACTTCGCAGTCGGAACATTATATGGAGGTCGAGACCGGCAGCGAACTCACGCGTGGCATGACTGTGGTTGACCGGCTCAACGTCGCGGGCGACGAACGGAACCATGGGGTCTGGGCATCGGCTCTGAGCGGTGGGCACAAAGCGAAGATCGTCTGGTCGATGGACAACGTGCGCTGGAAACAGGCTCTGTACGCTGCGCTGCGGTAGTTGGGTACGCTTGCAGTGCCTCGAAAGGACGTGGCCATGCAGGGAATGCGGGCTCGGTTCGGAATGGCGCGATGAGTAGAGTTGTTGGTACTTGGTTTGCGATTGTTCTTCTCGCGATCGCCGGTTCATTGGGGTCCGATTCTTTGGCGCAGGCGCCGACACCAAGTCCGGCACAGGATGCTGCGCCTCCCAAAGACCCGGCCATCGGGCGGGGGCGCAAGCTATTTGCACAATCGTGCGGATTTTGTCACGGGGTCGAAGCCACCGGGGGGCGGGGTCCCGATCTGCTTCGGTCTGCGCTGATAGCGCATGACGTTAAGGGTGATTTGATTGGGGACGTGATGCGTCGAGGCCGTCCGGACAAAGGGATGCCGGCGATTCCTGCCAGCGACGAGCAGGTTGCGGATATTGCCGCCTTTCTTCACGGGCAGGTGGCCGAAGCCTCGAATTCGGCCGACGTGCCCCAGGGATACCCGCTCGAGAGATTGCTTACCGGCAATGCCGAGGCCGGCAAGGCGTACTTCAATGGAGCCGGGGGTTGCAAGAGTTGCCATTCGCCGACAGGCGATCTCGCGGAGATCGCCAACAAGTATTCACCGATCGAACTTGAAGCGCACATGTTGTATCCGGAGGGCAAATTCACGACCGTGGTGGTCACGCTGCCTTCGGGAGAGAAGATCGCCGGGCCTTTGGTGCACCTCGATGAGTTTTCCGTGGCGCTGCACGATGCTTCCGGTGAATACCGGTCGTTTGCGCGGGATGGCGTGAAAGCTGAAATTCAGGATCGATTGGCGGCGCACCGGAAATTGCTCGATAAACTTACGCAGAGCGAGATTCACAATTTGTTTGCGTATCTGCAGAGCTTAAATTGACGGAAAAGTTGCCGCGCAGCGGCTGCGACGCTCGGATCCCCAAAGAACATTTCCAAAGGTGTCCGTGCAAAGAGAGGAATAGGAATGCCTCGTTATTCCGGTGAACTGATGATCAAGGCTGGCTTGCTCATTTGCGCTTTCTTTCTCGGTCCAGGATGGGCCGCAGGGCAAGGACTCGATCCGGCGGCGTTGCTGCGGCCAGCCACCGATACCTGGCCTACCTACAACGGGGATTATTCGGGCCGGCGCTACAGCACGCTGGATCAGATTAACCAGGGGAACATCGGATCACTTACGCTGGCCTGGATTTATCGAACGCGCGGGGCGGCCATCAAATCGACGCCGCTCGAAGTGAATCACATTTTGTACTTCACCGCGCCCGACAATGTTTGGGCGGTCGATGCGCGATTCGGGCGGCAGATCTGGCACTACGAGCGGAAATCCGAAGGCGACCACGTCGGGCATCGCGGGTTGGGAATGTACAAGAACTGGTTGTACTTCACGACGCCGGACGCGCATTTGCTGTGTCTGGACGCGAAAGACGGCCGGCTTCGCTGGGACATCGAGTTGGCGGACGGGAAGTTGGGATATTTCGCGACCATGGCGCCGCTGGTGGTGGGCGATCACGTGATCGCGGGCGTGTCTGGCGACGTTACCGATCTTCGCGGGATGCTCACCTCGGTCGATCCGGACACCGGAAAGGTGCAGTGGCGCTGGTACACCGAGCCCGATCCCGGGCAGCCGGGCTCGGAAACCTGGCCGAAAGATGCCGACGCGCTGCTTCACGGCGGAGGCATGACCTGGATGACCGGAACGTACGATCCCGCGCTGAACCTGCTGTATTGGGGCACCGGCAACCCGAATCCGGTGCTGGTTGGCGAAGGGCGGGCTGGCGACAATCTTTATACCTGCTCGATTGTGGCGCTCCATCCGGACACCGGAAAGCTGGCCTGGTATTTTCAGCCATCGCCGCACGATGTGCACGATTGGGACGCCGTCGAGACGCCGGTATTGTTTGACGCCAAGTTCCAAGGCAAACCGCGAAAACTGCTGGCGCAGGCGAGCCGCAACGGATTTTTCTTTTTGTTGGATCGCACGAACGGCGAGCATCTGGTGACTGCTCCGTTCATCGATCAGACGTGGTCGTCCGGCGTGGATTCGCGCGGACGACCGATCGCCAAACCCTCAGCTACTCCTACTGCTGACGGAGCGTTGGTCGAGCCGGGTGCCGACGGCGCGACCAACTGGATGGCGCCGAGCTTCGATCCGCAGACGAATTTGTTTTATGTCGTGGCGCGGCGCGTGTTCAGCATTTTTTACCGCGTTGCGGAGGGGAAGGCCGAGGGCTGGGGCGGCCGCGATCGCAATCTGTGGGCCAACACCACATTGCGGGCTCTCGATTACAGGACCGGCAAGGTGGTGTGGAACCATGAATTGGGAGAGGAAGAAGGTATCGCGGGCATTCTGACTACCGCCGGGCACTTGCTGTTCAGCGCGGATGTCTCCGGTAACATGCTGGCGCTCGATCCGGCTACGGGGAAGACGTTGTGGCATCTGAATGTCGGCGGAGCAGTGGTGGCATCGCCAATGACCTATGAGATGGAAGGCCGGCAGTATTTGATTGTTCCGGTGCAAGACGTTATGTATGCCTTTGCCGTGCCGGGAAAAAACTAGCGCGCGGCCGGATCGCTAAGGTTGCTGGTCGCTGTCCGGCAGGGCCAGAAACACCAGGATGATGCCCACAACCGTGAACATGCGGAAGGCGGCTTCCTGGCCGTTCCACGATTTGGATTGCCACATCAGGAACCACTCCCCGCCTACTGTCAAAAACGCCACCAGCCACATCAAAATGCCTACCGTCAAGGCCACAACCGATGTGCGCTTGGCTTGATTGAATGCGGCGGCGGTTGCCGTTACCGCGCGGGCCAAGCCAAGGGCTCCCCACCAGCAGAGAATGGTGGTGATCGCTTCCCAGAGGATGATCAGGATGTAGGAAATCGTGTGGATCGTCGAAGAGTTCATGGCGCGCCACATGCCATGATTGTTCGGGAAAGTGGAGTCCATCATCGCAACGTGGCGGACGAATTGGTAGTTGGAGTCGTAATCGGTGAGGTTGTTGAAGACGACCACGGAATAGAACAAGGCGACGGCGAACATCAGCGCGATTTTTGCGCCGCGCAGGCTCACGGCTTCTCTCCCGCGGTGAAGGTTTGGAAGTAAGCGATCAGAGCCCGGATGGTAACGTCGTCGTAATCGGGGAAGCCCGGCATTTGCGCGTTGGGATTTTTCTCTCTCGGATTGTGAATGTAGGCGGCAAAATAATCGGGTTGCGCTGCAGCCCATGCCGAGAGAACCAGCCACGGGCGCCCCGCTTTGTGTCCCCCTTCGGCCCCCCTGTTGTGACAGCGGAAACAGTTTTGTTGCGCGAGCCGGTAGCCGGCTTGAACTTGCGGGTCTTGCGCGTGTGGGCCGAGCGGGGCGATGGCGCCAAAGACCGAGGTCTCGTCGCGGAATTCCAGTCGCACCACGCCCCAGGGATTTTGCGGCTCTTCCGAGCGGCCGAGAATTTTGAAACTGGGCATGAAGTTGGGATAGGAAATAAGGTACGGGCCCATGTCTCGGTTGTGGCCTTCGGCATCTTTGGGCCAGCCCGACGGAGGCTGGCCGTTGACCTTGAGAACCAGCACAGGGCGATGCGCGGCGATGTAGGCGCGAGGATAGTTGGCGCGATATTGATCGTCGCAGATGGTTACGGTCAGATCCGATGCAGGGGCGGCGGCCAGCTGGCGGGCTAATTCTTCCAGCGGGACGCCGCTGATTTGTGTTGGGCCCGTGAAATTGGTGTCGTTGGCTACCGTGTAGTTTACTTGCGGCAGCGCCAGCAAGTCTTCGCGCGTAAGGTAGCGCGTGGAATTTGGCGGCAGGTCTGCTAAGTCGCCCGCTAGTTCCAGATCGAGCGGGGATGTTCGCGTGGTGCGGAGTTTGGCGTGGAGGGCGTTGAAGGTTTGGGCGTGCGCCTGGCTTGCGATGAGAACCGCGAGAAGCGGAAAAAGTCGCCCACCCCGGAAAGCGGCCGCTGCAAACCACCCCTTGTCGACGCGCTCCCGCCTGGATCGATTTTGCATGGCACATGCTAGCTCAGGTCCAAATTGGTTCAAGGAAAAAAACGCGGCGCGACTAGCGCCCTGCGCGATTATGTTAGAGTGACGCGACATTTTTTGCGAAGGCGGAAAAACTCATGGCTGCAGGAGCAGAGGCGCGGCTTCAGGAACTCGGGATTGTTCTGCCGGAGCTGCCGGCTTCGGCCGGAAATTTCATTCCGGCAAAGACCGTCGGGCACCTGGTGTATCTCTCGGGGGTGATTTCAACGGGGGCCGACGGGGTCATCGCGGGAACCGTGGGTGCCGGGCGAACGCTCGAGGAAGGGTATGCGGCGGCGCGGGCTTGCGCCCTGACCCACCTTGCCGTGCTGAAGCGGCACCTGGGTTCCCTGGATGCGGTTAAAGGCGTTGTGGGTGTCAACGGATACGTGAACGCCGTGGCAGGATTTACCGAGACGCCTGCGGTAATCAATGGTGCGTCGGATGTGCTCGTGCAGGTCTTTGCCGACGCGGGACGCCACGTGCGCGCAGCGATCGGAGTCTCCGCCTTGCCGCGAAACGCTCTGGTAGAAACGCAGATGACCGTGGAGATTTAGGAGCGCTCGGATGGCTGAGCACGTTTTGACCGCGGAGCCCACGCACTCGCGATGGAACCGCGCGCTGCAGCCGCGGCTGGCCATCGCGCCTGGCGACACCGTGCACATGGCGTGCGTCGATGCCAGCGGCGCGCAAGTGCTGGCAGGAATGAGCGTGGCGGCATATCTCGGCATCGACCGCGGGCGCATTCACGCCCTTACCGGGCCGATCTTCATCGACGGCGCGCAACCTGGAGACGTGCTGCAGATCGACATACTCGAGGTGGCGCACAAAGGCTGGGGCTGGTCGAGCGTGGTCGAGGGGCTTGGCCTTCTGAAGGAGCGATTCCGGGAGCCGTATCTTTTTCACTGGAAGCTCGAGGGCGAAGCCAGCAGGTCACTCTCGCCCGCGGTCGTGCCGCTACAGCCATTCTGCGGGGTGATGGGCGTGGCGCAGGCCGAAGACGGCGAATTCCGCACGCGGCCACCGGGCAATTTTGGCGGCAACATGGATGTTCGCGAGCTTTGTAGCGGAGCGAAACTCTACCTGCCGGTGCTCAATACCGGCGCGCTATTTTCAGCTGGCGATGCGCATGCGGCGCAGGGCGACGGGGAGGTTTGCATCAACGGCATCGAGTGCCCGGCGGACGTGACACTGCGTTTTCATCTGCATAAGGGCAAGCCGCTCGCGGGGCCGCTGCTTGAATCGCCCCGATACCGCGCCGAACAAGCCGTCGGCGAGGCTTGGATCGTGGTGGAGTCGGCAACCGATGCCCTGGTGTCCGCGCGAGCCGCGACTTCGCGCATGATCGATTTATTGGTCGCGCGTTGGGGCTTCAGCGACGTCCACGCCTACCTGCTGTGCAGCGTAGCGATGCACTTGCGCTTGAGCCAGGTGGTGAACGAGCCGATGTTCACGGTAAGCGCGGCCATCGCGAAAAGTGTATTGCCGGCCAGAACGCTGTTCTGAACGCGCGAATAACGCACCGCGAGTTTAGTTAATCTCGCGGCGAATCTCCGGCGCGTTTGTTCCGCCTCCCTGCCTCCATACGAAAGAAAGAAATTGAAAAAAGCGATTTGCGCGAATCAAAGAATTCGTTTCGATTCCGCTGTTGTTCGCGATAGCGTGCTGCAATTCATTCGAAGACAGGCCGTGCAAAGCGGCTTGGACAGCGTCAAGTGCCAAGATTACAGTGCTTCGGCCGGGCATGGGGATGTACGTTCCGGGCATTTTGACAATTGGAGGGGGGTTTTCCCGAATGTGTAAAGCAATCCGCCGATCCGTTTTCGTCCTCGCGTCATTCCTCCTCATGTTTTCCGCTTCCGCACCCGTTGCGAGCGCTCAACAAACCCTTGGCGGCATCACCGGAACGGTGACCGACACTTCGGGCGGAGCGCTGGTGGACGCCACGGTCACGCTGGTGAGCGATGCGACCACGCTAACCCGCGTTCAGAAAACCAGCGCCGCCGGCGGCTACGAATTTGTGAACCTGCCCATTGGGGCTTACACGCTGACGTTCACCCACGACGGTTTCGATACGCAAAAAATACCCTCGATCACCCTGCAGGCCGATCGCACGGCCACCGTCAATGCAGTGCTGAAAGTTGGACACGTAGGCACCACCGTCACGGTGGAAGCCGTGCCGCTGCTCAACGCCGTGGACACCACCAACGGCTACATTCTGGACAAGGCGCAACTCGAAGCTGTGCCCCTGCCAACCGGCAGCTTCACCGGGCTTGCGATTCTTTCTCCGGGCGTGAACGCCGAACTCCCCAGCGGCACAGGCGCGAACAGCGGACTTGGTAACCAGCCGATCTGGGCCAATGGTCAGCGCGATACCAGCAACTCATTTTTGCTGAACGGCGTGGACGCCAGCAACCTGTTCAACGGCAAGAGCACCAGCCAGGTGGCATCGGCGCGCGTGGTGAATAACACCGGTGTGAGCGGCGCGGCCAGCACAAGTGCCGCCATCATTCAGAGCACCGCCTCGCCTTACCTGGCCATCGGCCAGTCGCTGCCCACGCCTGCTCCCGAAACCATTCAGGAGCTTCGCGTCAACACTTCGATGTACGACGCGCAGCAAGGTTCCACGAGCGGCGCGCACATCGACATGAGCACCGCTTCCGGCACCAATGAATTTCACGGCAGCCTTTACGGCCATCGCGGCACCAATGCATGGAATGCGGCGCCGTTCTTCTTCAACGCCGACCCCAACATCCCCGAGGACCAAAAGAACCCGGAGTTGCATCGCTACACCGCCGGGGGCACATTCGGCGGACCCATCAAGAAGGACAAGCTGTTCGGCTTTGTCAGCTATCAGCACCTGCACACTTCCGATCAGGAGATCGGCTTGTCGCGGCTTACCGTGCCGGCAGGACTGACCGACAGCAATCGGACCGCCGACGGTTTGGCCGCCATCGCCAATGCGGACTTTAACGACCCATACGCTGCATTGGGCGTGGAAGGCGCTGCCGAGATCAACGCCAGCCAGATCAGTCCGGTGGCGCTCGCGTTGTTCCAGTACAAATTGCCCAACGGGCAATATCTGATTCCTTCCGCGGACGGCAACACGCCGACGGTAAACTACCCGGAAAATGCCATCGTCCCCGGCACGGCATATTTCACCTCCGATCAGGCCGTGGCCGACCTGGACTGGAACGCCACCAGCAACGACAGCGTGTTTTTGAAGTATTACTACCAGCACGACCCGACCATCGCGCCTTACGCGTATTCCAGCATCGCAGGCTTCAGCCAGCATCTGGATGCGGGCAGCCAGGTGATGTCGATCGGCAATACGCAGACGCTCCGGCCTACTTTGAGCCTCAGCGAAACGTTCGGATTCATCCGCGAGAAGGTCTACAGCACGATTAGCCAGCCCTTCACCCCGCAGTCGTTGGGTATCCAGACCTTCGGCTCGAATGTTTTTCCGGGAATTACCATCGTCGATGATTTCGGCAACGAGTCTCCCGCGAACACCGGCTGCCCCAACTCCAACCCGGATTGCGCGAGCCCCACTCCGGTCGCCAACGCGGCACTCACGATTGGCGAAGGAGGCGCTTCCCAAGGCGCGTTCACTGGCGTATTCCAGAATCGCTTCATGCCTTCGGCCAGCGCGATCTGGACCAAAGGCAAGCACACGCTCACCTTTGGCGCCAGCTATGCCTACACGCAGCTCAACACACGCGACGACAGAACCGACCAGGGCATCATCGGCTCCGCCGACTTTTCGCAGTTCGTCCAAGGCTTGGTCACTCCCTACACCGAAGACGGTTTCGTCACCACCGCATACCTGCAAGGAAACGCCAACCGCTACTACCGCGCAGGCCAAAGCGGGCTTTACGCCCAGGACAAATATCAGGTTCGCCAGAATCTCAGCATCACCGCAGGCCTGCGCTGGGACTGGAATGGAGGGCTTAGCGAGAAATACGGCCGGCTCTACAACTTTGATCCCTCGCAGTATTCCTACGACGACGCCACCGGCACGATCACGTCTACGGGCTTCATCGTCGCCGGCAACAACCCCCAGTTTCCGAGCAAGGGCGTCAGCAATACGACCCTCACGGGCCGCCAGTGGGGTTTCGCCCCGCGCGTGGGACTCGCGTGGAGCCCGGCAATGTTCCACAACAAGGTGGTCGTTCGCGCTGGCACTGGCTTGTACTATGATCGCGGCGAACTTTTTAGCTATTTCTCCCCGGGGTTCGCTTCCGGCGTCATTGCCGGCGGTCCATTCGGCGTAAACCAGGCGCCGCCGTTCGTGAATTCGCAAACGTGCTCGACCATCGGCAATTATTATCAGGGCTACATACCCACGTGCGACGCTACCAACGCCGCGCCGGGAACGCTCGGCACCGGCGGTTCGCTGTCCTATCCCTGGGGTGCTGCGCTCCAAGCGCCTCCCAACGGCAATCCCGCGAATATCATCAATTATTTGCCCGATGCGGCCGAAATCGAGGCCGGAGCGCCGCTGTTCTCGTTTGGCGTCTACAACCGCGCCAACAAGCTGCCCTACACCATCAACAACACCCTCGACATTCAGTGGCAGCCGCGCAACGATTTGTCGATTCAGATCGGCTATGTCGGCAACCTCGGACGGCACTTGGTTATTCCCGTGCCGTTCAATCAAGCGCAAATCGCCACGCCAACGCATCCTATCCACGGCCAGATGTGGAGCTACGGATACCAGGTGCAGGCGGCGGGATGCTCGCCGTCTGCGACGAACAACTTCGATTGCGCCATTACTCTTCCCGACGGCACGCAAATGCTGAACACCGCCGAGGGCGGCAACATCGACCTCCGGGTTCCTTATATCGGCTATTCCTCGGAGTCGGAGAGTTACAGCGCCGCCGGCATCTCGTCTTACAACGCGCTGCAAACTCACATTGAAAAGCGTTTGAGTCACGGCTTCCAGATAGGTTTCTCGTATACCTACTCGCACGCGCTCGATGAACAAAGCGCGCTTGGCCTATTCTTTAACGGCAACAATCCGCTCAACCTGCGCGACGCTTACGGCTCGTCCGACTTTGACCGCACCCACGTCTTCAATTTCACGTATCTTTATCAGCTTCCCAAATTCCTCCCGGAAAACTCGACGGCGGGTAAATTCACCGATGGCTGGGCCATCGAAGGGATCGGCGTGTACCAGAGCGGCCAGCCCTTCAGCGTCATCGATTATTCCGGCGCCGTGGGCAGCGTTTTCTACGGTGTTTCCGACGGCATCACCAACCCGATCGTTCCGCTGAACAGCAGCTGCACTCCAAAGACCGCGGTCACCGGCAACTCTGGCGCGACGCCTGGCTTGCCGGCGCTCAACGCCGCTTGCTTTACCGTGCCGCTGCTCGCCCCCGGAGATCTGGGAGGCGCGATTCCTCCCGGAGACACCTTCGAGACGAACTTCACAACCGGCCAGCGCAACATCTTTCGCCAATCCTGGCAGCGTCGTCTGGACGTCTCGCTCGTGAAGATGACCAACATCACCGAGCGTGTGTCGGCGCGATTCAGCTTCGACGTTTTCAACGTCACCAACACGCCCAGTTTTGACGTACCCATCGACGACGTCGAGCAAAACCAGTATTACAATGGATTCCCGGTTGCGGGAACGCCGTCCCTGCCTAGCGGCTGCGGCACCAGCAATTTCACCAACAACTTCTACAACTGCCCGTTTGGCCTGGGCAACGTGAACAAGACCATTGGCAGCCCGCGGCAGATTCAGCTGACTCTACGGATTCTGTTCTAGACTTTCCCTCCCCCCCCAACACCGAGAACGGCGGCCCTTAGGGCCGCCGTTTTCGTTTCTAGGCGGATACTTCAACGGACATACATCAGGTGCAAGTGGCTCGGTCGGCGCTGACGGTGACCGAAAGGGTCTGCACCGGCGCAGCGGCGAATTGCGTTTGGAGCTCCGCGGTGGTCGCAAAGGTCTTGCCTTGGACGTGGCGGGCGGGGAACTCGAAACGGACAGAAGGTTCCCGGAAGGGGTAAGGGTCGAGGATAAAGTGGCGAGAACCCGCGCTTCGCACCGTGACGCGAGCGTATTCGCCATGGCGGAGCGGAAGCGGATGCAAAAGATGCGCCGGAAGGCGAAAATCCACGCACGTTAGCAAAGACAGGTTGTCGGTGGCCTGCAACAGCCGGAAATGATCGAGGATCGCTGCTTCGCTCGCTTGTTGGGGAGTGAAGCGAGAGTCAGCGGCGATTTGCCGGCGCAGAGATTGCTGGAACGCTTTCTGCTGCTCAAGGAATTGATCAAGCAGCGGCAAGTCGGCGGGAGCAATCGTGGAACGATCCGCGTGATCGTTCAGCAAGCTGTAGGTATGCATGGAGATAAGCACCGCGGCGTAAGGATCTTCCGAGGCCATCAGCCGCACGGCGCGGTCGCGCACGGCGAGGTAATCGGGGAGGTCAATCTCTTCGAACGCGGAATATTTGCCCACCAGCTCCGTAGAAAACGCGCTGGGTTTTCCTTGTCGCGTAATTTGCGGCCTGGCGTCGCGCATTAGCCAACCATCGTCATGCCGCGCGATGCCTTTCAAAACGTGCACGCGAGGTTCCGGCGGCAGAAAGCGATCGTTGCCCCATCGTTCCGCGAAAGCTCCCGCCAATCGCGCGTGATCGGGGTGGGTCACCAGCCACCAACCGGTTTCGGTTTCTAGCCGCAACATCGACGACTCCCTATTTTTTCCCTCGGTAGGCTCTGCGCCTGTGGCGAATTCTCTCTACTCCGCCTCCGCCGGCCGCGCCGATTCGTGCCACTTGTGCAGGAAATACCACTCCAGGAACATCACCAGAAATAAAAAGCCAAATCCCAGCACGGTCGCCGCGAAAACCAGCGCAAACAGGTAATCGGTCTGCAGCTGCGAGGAAGCATAGAGAATGGAATAGCCAAGGCCCCCTCGTCCCACGCTGCTCGATCCTGCATACAACTCGCCAGTAATCGCCCCGATCACCGCGATCCCGCTGGCGATGCGAATGCCCACAAACAGCGACGGCACCGAATGCGGCAGCCGCAACTTGAACAGGAGCTGCGCGGGCGAGGCATTGTGCATCAGAAACAGATGCACCAGGTTTTCATCGACGCTGATCAGCCCTTGCGTTGTATTGGCAATGATCGGCGCCAGCGAAATGATGAAGGCAATCAGCGTAACCGAAAAAATCCCCGCGCCCATCCACATCAAAATCAGAGGCGCAATGGCCACGATCGGCACCGTCTGCAGCAACAGCGTCCACGGATACAGCATCCGCCGCACCCAGCGTGATTGCGCGAAGACGAGCGCGACCGAAACGCCCACGACAACGCTCAACAGTATTCCGCCGATGGCTTCTTCGGCCGTAATCGCGAACGAATCCAGCAGCGACGGGAAGCGCGCAGCCACAGCCTTGGCTACCGCCCACGGCGAAGGCAACATGTATGGCGGCACGCGAAAGATCCACAGAATGAGCTGCCAGATCAGCGCCAGCGCGGCAAAAACTGCCGCCGCATTTGCCACTACCATCAACCGCCGCTTCATCGAGCAGCTGCTCCCCGAAGCGCGTGGGATACCAGCGCCACCATGGCCTCGAATTCCGGTGTTTCACGAAGACCAGCCGTGCGCGGCCAGGGCAAGTCCACCGGCACCGTCGCGCAAATCCGCCCCGGATTCGGCGCCAGCACCAGGATGCGCGTGGATAGAAACACCGCTTCCGCCACGGAGTGGGTGACGAAAATTGCCGTCCACTTCTGCTCCCCTCGCAAGCGCAGCAGCTCTTCATTCAAGCGATCCCGCGAAATCTCGTCCAATGCCGCGAAGGGCTCATCCATCAGCAGTAATCGCGGATTGGTCGCCAGCGCGCGTGCGATGGACACGCGCATTTTCATCCCGCCAGACAGCTCCCGCGGATAAGCACCGGCAACGTGCCCAAGCCCGACCAACTCCAACAGCGCGCTGGTCTTCTCCTTTCGCCGATTCTTCGACACGCCTTCCAGTTCCAGCCCCAGCCCAACATTCTGCCGCACCGTGCGCCAGGGCAGCAATGTCGCGTCCTGAAAAATGTACGACACGATCTCTCGAGCATTCACCGGCGTCATTCCGTCCACCCGCAGCACGCCGGCGCTCGGCGCGGTCAGTCCCGAAATCAGCTTCAACACCGTCGATTTCCCGCAACCCGACGGCCCGATGAGCGTAACGAACTCTTCTTTGAGAATATGCAGATCGATGGCCTCGAGCACGGCTCCAGCGTTTCCGTACTTCTTGCTTACACCCGTAATCTCGATCATCGGCGCCCCAAGGTCCAGGTTCATGCGTCGTTCCCCTGCAGCACAGGCACCCCGGCCTGCGCCTCCGAAGCCCGCACCGCCGATCCGTCCGCGGTTACCGGCAGCCGTACACAACTGACCCGCTCCGCGTCGTGATAAACGATCTGTGTAGATCGCGTCCAGTCCCAAGACGCAGCCCGGCAAGAAGGCACGTCGCACCCTGGATTCCGGTCATAAAGCGGAAAAGCGCTGCTGGCAATCTCCAGCCGGATGCGATCGCCCACCTCAAATCGGCACGAAGTCGGTTCGAGCGCAAACTCCCAGCGATGAACCTTGTCCGCAGCGTAGGAAGAATCCGCAAAAAGGAACCTCGAACGCGCAATCCCTATGCAAATAAATTCCGCGGCGCCGCCCGGGCGAACGCGCACCAGCTTCGCGGCAAAGTCGGTTTGCGCCGAAGAGGTGGCGCAATACAAAACGGCGTCAGCAGCGCCCAAGACGAACAGTGGCTGGCTCAACGGCTCGGTGGTGTAGACCAGCACATTGTTGCCCAGCTCCAGCGCGGCCTGATCGAATTGCCCGCTCGTCGGTGTAGAACCCCCCGGCGCGGACACCGGTACTTCCGGATCGTAAACAAAAATGTCGCCGGGTTCTCCCGCCTCGGGCCGATCACCGGAAAGCACTCCATCGCCCTTCCGTGAATTGGCCTTCCCTCGGCTGTGTAGATAAAGGATGTGTTCGGCAGAGGGAAATTCATCTGCCTGCCGCCAACGGTTTTCGCCCAGCACAAAATGCCGAATGCGCGGCTCGCCCGCAAACTCTCCCGAATCTTTCAGCCAATGATTGAACCAGCGCAGGAGAATCGCATCGGTATCCAGCAGCGCCTCCGCGCCAAAATTTCCGCTGCCAGCTCGATCTCCCCAAGGAAGGTGCTGCCATGGGCCGGCGATCAGGTATTGGTGTTCGCGCGCAGGGCCGTTTCCGGCATGGTGGCGCAAAGCGACGAAACCTTCGACGCTCCCCTTCACAAACATGTCAAACCAGCCCGAGACATGCAGCGCCGGAACCTGAATGCGATCAAGCCTCCGGCTGACGTCGAGCGCCGCCCAATATTTGTCCGGCTGATCGTGATCGAGCCAATCCAGCACGTATTGCGGCAACCCTTCGCCCCGCAGCGCCGGATGCTCGCGAAGCGGAAGCACGCTCATCTGCGCCGCAAGATCCGCCCATGCGTGCTCCAACCGGTCGCTGGCTTCGCGCAACCGTTTGCGGCGCGCGTCCGCCTTCAACATCTGCAATCCCCAGCCCAGGCTCGACACCAGCCGCAACGCGCCGTTGTGATAAAACCAGCCGCGGTACAAATCGCACGCGCACATTCCCGGCGCGATGCACGCTAGTCCTTCCGGCCGTTCGGCGGCAGCCAGGAGTTGCGTCATGCCCTGGTAGGAAAAGCCGTACATCCCGATGCGGCCGTTCGATTCAGGGCGCGTGCGCAGCCAAGCGATACTCTCCGCCCCGTCGCGCGCTTCGTTGCGAAAGGGATAAAACTCGCCCTCGGAATCCCCGCGCCCGCGCACATCCTGAATCACTACGTTGTAGCCCTGCCGCGCAAACCAGACCGGGTGCGCATAAACCACGGTCGAAGCGATATCGCGCCCATACGGCTGGCGCATGAACAAGGTCGGGTACGGCTGCAGCTGCGCGGGCCCGTTTTGCGGAGGATAGTAATGATCGGAAACCAGCTCAACGGCGTCGGACATGCGGCAACGCACGCCGCGTTCCAGCCGGACGCCGTTGCCGCAGTCGACCCGCTTCTCGCCGCGCGTCATTTGGGTGAATTCGAGTAGCGCACCATCGCCTGCAGTGCCGCCGCCAGTCGCGTCGCGGCTTGCTCCAGCCATCGCGCCCCATTTTCCGCGGTCGCCGGCCGCGGGTCGCCCAGCACGCCGCTCGCAGCGATATCACGCGTAAGCCAGGCAAACGTGGCCGGCGCATTCTCGGGCTTCAGCAATTCAGGTTTTGACGAATCGGCGATGTAGTGGACGGTGTATGCGGACGTATCCACCCGTTCCGGCACGGAGGCCAGCAAAAGCGCCGTCTCGACTTCACCGGCGTGAAAACCATAGGCGCGTTCCTGCTCGCTCAAGCCTTCATAAGAAACGCCGCCCGATCCGTGCAACGCAAAGGTGCGCAATCCGAATTCGGCGCGCAAATCCCGCGCCATCACGTCCACCAACGAAGTATTCCCGCCGTGCGTGTTGTACAGCACAAGCTTCTGGAAGCGCGCGCTAGCCAAACTCGCGCCCAGATCGCGCAACACCGCCATGAAGGTGGTGGCGCTCAGCGAAAGCGTTCCTGCAAATCCGATGTGCTCGTTACTCTTGCCGTAATGAACTGGCGGCAGCGCATAGACGGGCAGCCCGGCAGGCAATTTTCCCAGCGCATGGCCCAGCAACAAATTGTTGATCAGCGTGTCGGTAGCCAGCGGCAAATGATGCCCGTGCTGTTCAATCGCCGCCGTCGGCAAAACCAGCAGCGTGGAGTCGCGTGGCAGCGCGTCCACCTGCTTCCAATTCAGATACGCAAAGTTGCGCGCGTCGGGAATCCACGTTTTCATTGCGAGGTGGCCTGCGGCGTCGGCACTTCCCGTTGAAACGTCGCCATTTTCCCGGGATTCAGCAGCCCCTTCGGGTCGTATCGCTGCTTTGCCAGCAGCTGCACGTTGTCCGCGCGATAGCGACCTCCGCCCTCGACGTGGTTCACGTGCGGGTTCGCAACGAACACCCCGTTCTCGCGGCAAAAGTCGATCATCTCGTTCAGGCGCTCCTCGCTGGTGTAGTAAACGACGGGAAGCGCCCCCGGCACCACGCGCCCGTCGCCGCCTTTCCAGAATTCCATGTGCAGCAGAAATTCCTTGCCAAAGCGCTGTTTCAATTTCCGCATCTGCTCGCGCACCTGATCCGGATGAAACGCGCACTGCAGATAGGTATACGCCTCGTCCGCGCTCATGGCCCACAAGGTTGTGTGATTCCACGTGTAGTCCGAAAGCAGCGGCCGGGTACGCAGCCCAGCATACGCGCCGGAATAGCTGACGTCGCCCCCAGCCTCTCGCGCGGCGCTTTGGAACGCTGCAAGCTGCGACGCCGCGATCAGGAAAAAAATCAACGCCTTGCCTTCGCGCGTGCATTCCTTCACCGGCGTAAAGAAAGACGGAATCGGCCACTCGAACGTGGTCACCAGGCGCTTGGTCCAGGCGGCGTCGTTCGCAATGCGCTCGCTGAAATCGAACGCCGCGTCGAAACTTTCGAATGCGACCGCACACTGCGACCACTCCACCGCGGGCGTCAGGGCCAGCCAGATCCGCGAAATCACTCCATTCGTGCCCCACGCGTGCAAAATTTCGTGTATCGCTTGTCCCTCGCGCAAGAGCACGCGTGGCTCCGCTTCCATCGTCACCACTTCCAGGGCCCGCACGGTGTTGAAATCCCGCAGATTCCCGTGGGCCACCGAGCCGATTCCCCCTGACCCGCCGCCAAGAAATCCTCCCACCGACGCCTTCACGATCGTCGATGGATAGCACCGCAGCTCCCATCCCGACTTGCGAGCCTCGTTCTCCAACGCTCCCAGCCGCACGCCCGGCTGGCACACCGCCACACCATCGGGTTGAATCGCTTCGATCCGGTCCATGACCGACAAATCCAGCACCACGCCGCCGCGCAGCGGAACCGCCTGCCCGTAGTTGCCCGTCCCTGCACCTCGCGCCGTCACCGCGAGATCGTTCGCGTAGCAGTACCGCAGCACGCTCTGAATCTCCTCGGCAGTGCGCGGTTGCACCGCGATGTCCGCGGTTTTGCCGTCCAGCTGTTTCCGCAGCACCGGCGAGTACCAATAAAAATCCCGCGAGAGCTGCTCCACCATTTCGCGCTGGGTCAGCACGCGCGCGGAATCGCCCAAAGCAGCGGCGAGTCCATAGGCGTGGGTCAAGTCCATAGAGGCGTCCCTCGCGGGTGAGCAGGCTACGATCTGGCTCGCGGCTCCTTGCGCGAACTCCAGGTTCGAAAAGCCTTGAGCATGTTCGGATGGGTGAAAAGCGTGTAGCAAAGCTCGCGCAGCACCGGGCCTTCCACCACGCAATGCATGTCCGCCCGCTCCGCTACTTCCCTGGCCGGAATCAGGATTTGCAGGCAGTGCCTGTTGGCGTCCTCGATCGTCGCTCCATAGACGACGCGATCCAGCCCGGCCCACAACGCATTCGCGATGCACATCGCGCAGGGTTCGCAGGTGGAATACAAGGTGTGGCCCGCCAGCGAGGTGCTCTTGAGTTTCTTGCATGCCAGCCGAACGGTGCGCACTTCACCGTGGGAGCTCGGATCGTTTTCGCGCATAACCGCATTCGTAGCGCGCATCAATCGTTCGCCAGTCTTGGTATTAACGATCAGCGCCCCGAAAGGCGCCGGGAAAGGGGTTTCCAGCGTGCGCGCCGTGAAGCGAACAAGCTCCCGCATACGCTCTTCATCGAGCGTGGTCACACCCATCCGGCGGACAGCCGTGGCTGGCATGGCGCAATCTAACATGATGCCCGGAAGCGCTCACAAGTTGAAAATCGAATCCGTCAAATCAAACCCGCCGCACGTGCCCCGCAGCCGGATCCGGTTAGAATGCACCGCATGTCCGCCGCATCCAGCGCTCTACACCAGTTGCGCGAAGCCCTCCGCTCGGGCTCGGTCACGCCGCGCGCCGCCGTCGAGCAGGCCCTCTCCCGGGCCAACAGCAACGCCGGCCACAATGTTTACCTGGCGCTCGACGCCGAGCGGGCCCTTCGCGATGCGGACCAGCTGCCGCAGCGATTTCCGGACACCGCGAAGCCGCGACTCTACGGCCTACCCGTATCCCTAAAAGACTGCTTCGATCTCGCTGGATTCATCACCACCGCCGGTTCAGGTTTTTACGCGCAACGCAATGCCACCGCCGTAGAAGACTCCGCCGTAGCCGCGCGCCTGCGTTCGCAAGGCGCGATCATCATCGGCAAGACCCACATGCACCCGCTCGCCTACGGCATCACCGGCGAAAATCCCGACTACGGCGACTGCACGCAGCCTGGTAACCCCGCGCTGCTAACCGGCGGTTCCTCCAGCGGCGCCGCAGCCAGCGTGCAAGAGGGTTCAGCCGTCGCCGCGATCGGCACCGATACGGGCGGCTCGATCCGCGTCCCTGCGGCCCTCTGCGGCCTGGCAGGCTACCGCGCCTCCGTGGAACTCGCGACGGACTCTGCTGGGGCGGGGCTCGCTCCGGGCGGCGTCAACCACCAGCGCGAGCTGTGGCGCGGCGCCGTGCATCTGGCCCCTTCGTTCGACACCTTAGGCTGGCTGTTTCGCGATCTGCGCGACGCCGCGCTGCTCGGCGCGGCATTGTTCGAGCTCGACGTCCCCGCGACGGCCGAAACCAACGTGCGCATCGGCGTCGCGGCAAAACCGTTCCTGCACGATTGCGAACCCCAGGTCTTCAACGGCTTGCTGCAATGGCAGGAACGACTAAGCGAACTGGGCGCCACGATAGTCCCGATCGAAAGCTCTTATTGGGAAGGAGCCCTGGAAATCTACGCGCCCATCCAAGCCAGCGAAGCCGCCGCGATTCACAAGTCGGCGACCGGCGGCGACTTCTCCCGCTTCGAGCCCACCATCGCCGGGCGCCTGAGCTGGGGAGCGTCTCTAAGCACCGCCGAAGTGCAACGGTTCCGCCAATGCCACGCCGCGTTCCGCAAGCAAACCGACGCTCTGCTTCGTGACCACGATTTCCTCATCCTGCCCTGCGCCCCGATCGCCCAACTCGCAGCCGGCGCCGACCACTCCAACACCCGCAAGGCGATCCTGCGCTACACGACGCCATTCAGCCTGGCAGGCGTGCCGGTGGTGACGGTGCCTGCCCACGCTGGCGCCGGCGTGCAACTGGCCGCCGCGCGCGGAGCCGACGCCCGTCTTCTGTCCTACGCCACGCACCTCGGAGCGAAAACGTGAATCACCAACCGAAAACAATCTTTGCCCTCCTGCCCCTGACGATCTTTTTCCTAGGCTGCCATGGCCAACCCGCTGCCACCACCGGTCTGACCAAAGTCACCCTGCAGGCCGACTGGTACCCCCAGCCTGAACACGGCGGCTTCTACACCGCCCTCGTAAACGGTTACTACCGAG